>Ga0137306_101894_pt1 | contig 19334 bp, 16 predicted proteins | sample Inofroosms_March_FD_97187 | JGI IMG/M metagenome (GOLD analysis project Ga0137306, IMG submission 97187) | Mouse cecal microbial communities from Vienna, Austria - N-Acetylneuraminic and N-Acetylglucosamine D2O microcosms_March | ecosystem: Host-associated > Mammals > Digestive system > Large...
CGTATTCTTACGCTTCTTATGTCTGATCTTCCTGTCCCTCGATGAATCATACATTCTGAACAGGTTAAGCCGCAGTGCGTTTGTCACGACACAGAAGCTTGACAGGCTCATTGCCGCGGCTCCGAACATAGGGTTTAGCTTCAGACCGAACCATGGATACCAGAGCCCTGCCGCTAAGGGAATTCCGATTACATTGTAGAAAAATGCCCAGAACAGATTTTCATGGATATTGCGCAGTGCTGCCCGGCTCAGGCGGATCGCCGCCGGCACATCCGAAAGTCTGCTTTTCATGAGCACTACGTCTGCGGCATCAATGGCGATATCGGTTCCTGCCCCGATGGCGATTCCAATGTCTGCTCTCGTAAGAGCCGGCGCATCGTTGATTCCGTCTCCCACCATGGCAACCTTTCCTTTTTCCTTAAGGGTACGGATTACCTGCTCTTTTCCGTCCGGAAGTACTCCTGCGATGACCTCATCCACTCCCGCCTGTCTTCCAATGGCTCTTGCAGTGCGCTCATTGTCTCCTGTCAGCATGACAACATGGATCCCCATGTTCTGAAGCTCGTGCACCGCCTGTGGGCTGTCCTTCTTGATCACGTCTGCTACAGCGATAATACCTGTGAATGCTCCGTCGCGGCTGAAAAATAACGGGGTTTTTCCCTCTTCTGCAAGCTGCTCTGCCCGGATGATGTCTCGTTCACATATTTCCGCCCGGTCTGCGATAAATCCCAAATTGCCTCCTGCAAGCCTGTGCTTCCCTGCCGTTCCGGTAAGCCCGTTTCCAGGAAGCGCCTGAAAATCCGTAACCTCCATGTCAGGGGCATCTCCCTCCCGGGCAATTCCCCTCTCCTGCGCAAGCAGAAGGATTGCCTTTGCAAGAGGATGCTCGCTCTTTCTCTCCAGCATGTATGCCATGGTAAGAAGCTCCTCCTTGGTTATGCCTTCTCCAGGAAAAAGATCTGTTACCCGGGGCTCGCCGTTTGTGATGGTTCCTGTCTTATCAAGGGCGACCACCTGCATCTTTCCGGTTTCCTCAAGGGAAACTGCTGTCTTAAACATAATCCCGTTTTTTGCCCCCATCCCGTTTCCAACCATAATAGCAACCGGCGTTGCAAGGCCCAGCGCACAGGGACAGCTGATCACCAGCACAGAGATCCCTCTGGCAAGAGCAAAGCCGATTCCCTGTCCGGCCAGAAGCCAGATGATGGTTGTCAGGGCTGCAATACTAATCACTACAGGAACGAACACACCGGACACACTGTCCGCTACTTTTGCAATGGGAGCCTTTGTAGCCGCCGCATCGCTGACCATCTGAATAATCTGGGAGATCGTCGTATCCTCCCCCACCCGGCTTGCCCGGCATTTTAAAAATCCAGAACTGTTCAGCGTGGCCGCTGACACAGGATCGCCCGGCTCCTTGTCAGCCGGAATGCTCTCTCCAGTGAGGGCAGACTCATTGACAGCGCTGCTTCCCTCCAGTACCACGCCGTCAACCGGAATATTTTCTCCAGGTCTTACTACAAAAATATCACCAATTCCCACCTGCTCTATGGAAACCTTTTCTTCCTTCCCGTTTCTCACTACCACCGCCGTCTTTGGCGCCAGCTTCATCAAGCTCTTAAGGGCATCTGTCGTCCTCCCCTTAGAGAGCGCCTCCAGCATTTTTCCCACCGTAATGAGCGTCAGGATCATTGCCGCAGATTCAAAATAAAATTCGTGCATATACTCCATGACTCCAGGCATATCCATCTTAAGCTGGGCGTCTGTCATGGCGAACAGGGCATAGACGCTGTACACGTAGGACGCCCCCGCTCCCAGGGCCACAAGCGTATCCATATTTGGCGCTTTGTGCCACAGGCTCTTAAAGCCGCTTATGAAAAATTTCTGGTTGATCACCATAATAATCGTAGTCAGTAGCAGTTGTATGAGCCCCGCAGCAACATGATTACCCTGAAGCACAGACGGTACAGGCCATCCCCACATCATATGTCCCATGGAGACATACATAAGCGGAATCAGAAAGCAAAGTGATGCTGACAGACGCTTTTTAAGAACCGGTGTTTCCCTGTCCTTCAAAAGCTCCCCTACATCCTCTCTGCCGGCGCCTGCCTTCTCTCCTTTTTTTAAAGAGGCGCCGTAACCCGCTTCTGTTACGGCGGCAATCACCTCGCCGGATCCTGCTGTTCCCTCCACACCCATGGAATTTGTCAGAAGACTTACAGAACACGCAGTCACGCCCGGCACCTTAGAGACCGCTTTCTCCACACGGGCGCTGCATGCCGCACAGCTCATGCCCGTTACTCTATACTGTTCCATCATGCTCCTCCTATTTCATCAGCTTCTGCAAAGTAGCCACAAGCTCATCGACCGTATCCTCTCTGCCGCAGCGGATATCTTCTGCCACACAGGTACGGATATGCTCCGCCAGCAGCACCTTGTTAAAACTGTTGAGCGCCGCATTGGCCGCAGACACCTGGATCAGAATATCCGTACAGTAGGCGTCCTCCTCAACCATTCTCTTAATTCCCCGGATCTGTCCTTCCACCCTTGAAAGACGATTCAGCAGATCGCGGTACTCCTTCTCTGATCTCGCTTTCTTTTTAGCAGAAGATTCTGTATTCTCACTCATCAGTATTCCTCCTTTCCTTAGACATTATATACCCCATCAAGGTATTTTGCAATACTTTTTTACGAATTGGGGACGGGGTATTTTTAAAAATACCCCGTCCCCAATTCAACAATTCAAAGATGCTCCCCCACACATTCGTCTTCATATTCAAATATACATCTCTCAAATGCATTGATTACATGCGTATCCTCATATTTATCATACCGCTTATGTTTCCTCCCGTAGGACATATGAACATGTCCATGGAGGAAAAATCTTGGCCTGTATTTTTTCATCAGAGTGAGAAATGCCTTAAACCCCTGATGCGGAAGATCTTCTCCATCATTAAGCTGGTATGCAGGTGCATGTGCCACAAGGATATCGAATCCTCTTCCGAAAAAAAGCCGAAGTCCCAGCTTTCTTACGCGCGACAGCATCTGAAATTCTGTATACTGATATTTCCCGGAACTGTAGCGCATGGAACCGCCCAGCCCCAGAATCCTTACTCCATTATGCACATAAATTCTGTCATCAATACAGACGCAGCCCTCTGGAGGATTTCTGTCATATTTCTCATCATGGTTCCCGTGTACATAGAGGACGGGAATGGATGAAAGCGTTGTCAGAAAGGACAGATACTCCGGTGCCAGGTCTCCGCAGGATATAATCAAGTCAACGCCCTCAAGCTTGCTCTTTTCAAAATAATCCCACAGATACGCCGATTCCTCGTCTGCGATTGCAAGTATTTTCATAGATCCTTTAACCTTCCTTTTTTTTCACTCCCTGCTGCAGTACTGCCGGCTTTGCCTGATCCTGCAGCTCATATTCCTTTGGAAGGGAGCCTCGGACGTTCTCTGCCAGCCAGTCCATCTTCGCGATCTGGTCAGGACTGAGCGTCACATGGGGATCTCCCTGAACCATTCCCTCCTGGGAATAAAGAATACCTGAAAATGGGTTAAACTCTCCGCTGCTGATAGTCTTCTTCAGAAGGTCTACCAGACGCTTCGTTCCGATCGGAAGATTTTTGGAGCAGATGACGTCAATGACTCCTGAGGACATGCCCCACCAGTAATTAATCGCCTTCTTCTCCGGGGATTTATCGTCGTACTTCCATGTCCCGTCCATAATCGTGCGTACAAGGCTCTCATAGAACTTTCCCCAGTGCCACAGCGGCATGGCAAGACTTCTGGGCCAGTCGTTCTCCAGCGTATAGATTCCGAAATACCGGGAAGAATCCTCTGGAATCACCATATCCATTCCCGAAATGCAGCTGGCTCCGGTCCGGCGGATGTTCTCATAAATATCCCGGTCCTTAAGTGATGTCCACTCCAGATACACCTCTGCCCGGGGATTAATCATCTTCGCACCAAGAGCAAATGCATTAATATTTGCAATGGAGCCGTAGATTGGCAGATCCGCCACATAGGCAAGCTTATTATTGTCTGCCATAGCGCCTGCTATGGCGCCCATAAGAAACTTCGCCTCATGCATGCGCGCATAATAGGTTCTAATGTATCGGTGGGAGGTGTTCAGCGAGCAGTTCAGTATCCGTACATCTGGATGGGCAATTGCTGCTTTCACACTGGCCTGGACAAATGCAGGAGAGGTGGTGAAAATAATGTCGCACTCATTCTCAATTGCATCCTCAATCACCGTATTTACATTTTCCTCTGTTACATTATCATAGTATACTGTACTAACCTTCTCTGGAAAGGCCTGATACAGATGGAGCCTTCCCAGTTCATGGGCGTATGTCCATGCGGAAGAGGAAGCTGTCTTTGCATATAAAAATGCAATTTTAAGCTTTGTCATTCCAGTAGGAAGAAGCAGGTTGAGAAGAGACTTTTTCTCATTATTTGGATCCAGCTTCAGGTCAACGGCTTCCTCCTTCTTTTCCAGAAGCTTAAACTCTTCCCATGTGTCTGCAATCAGGTTCTTAAGCTCCTTTGTCGTCTTCTCACAGATATCCGCATACCCATACAGAGTAATAAACGAAAGGAATGCATCCCCTGGAAGGACTTCGAGCTCATCGTCCCCTTTTTGTGAATCGTTAATCTGATCATATTCGGCGCTAAATCTCCGGTAAACAGAACTAAAGGTCAGCTTGTCATCCTCTGACCAAGACTCTTCCGGTTCTTTGCCCACTGCCTCCTGAAGTTTCGCAAAGCTCCCTTCTTCGGAAAACCAGATGTAATTTATATTCGATAGCTCATAAAAATCCATAAATTCGTAATAGATCTTATTTTCTTTTTCCTCTGTGCGCTTCGGTACAATTCTGGTAACAACTCCAGGGATCGCTGCAACATCGAAAAACTTCATGACGCTGACCCGCTTATTGCCTTCCAGAACATAAAATTTATTCATATATTCATAGGCTTTAATGGGTTCCCTGATTCCTTCCTGTATATGGCTTGTGCTGAGACTTGCCCATTTTGATGCAAATTCTGTATTTTCTCTTAGAATGGGCATAAAATTACCGGCAAAGGCGCTACTTCTTCCTCCGGTCTTCGTCCCCACAATCTGATCCGCCGGTATCTGCACAAGTCCAAGAGATACTTCGGAATAAGTTCCTCGCCCCGGCAGAATGTCGTCTAAAACCTGCACGGTTGGCTGCATTCCGTGAAGCATCCGGTACTGATAGTCTCTTTTTCCAAGCTTGTAGGCTTTTACATAATCTTCAAGTGCCATATCATTCTCCATTTCGCTATTATTATTCTCTTTGAACGGTTACAAGTATACACTATTTGCGTCAAATTCGCAAATGCAACTTTCTAAGCAACGTGAAAAGTTCGTCTCCTCCTCTGACCTCAGCCGTCGCCCTGCTGACTTCCTCCGGACATTCGCTCTCTCTGTGGTTCAGCCATATGGTATTCCAGCCGGCCTCTGCCGCTCCCACAATATCTGACCGGTAGGTGTCGCCTATATACCATGTATCCTCTGGACAAAAATTCATCCGTTTCTCCACTGCCCGAAAGGCTCCTGCATGGGGCTTATGGAATCCGATCTCCCCGGTGGGGAAGATCCAGTCGTCCTCAAACCATCTCTGAAGCTTTAGTACATCTGCCTTTCTCCGCTGTCTTTCGCTGCCTCCATTGGTTAGTACTGCGATGGGAATCCTCTCCTTTCGGCAGTAATCCAGGATCTTCTCCATAAAGTCAAAGGGCTCTATTGTGGTCTGGTAATACCGGTATGCATCCTCAAACCGGGCTCCATCCTCTCTGCTGATCTGTAATCCCGCATACTCGTACGTCATCCGTATTCTTTCATAAAAGCCAGCCCCCTTTGCAATCTTCCCTTCCTTTTCTCTGTCAAGTATGATATCAGAATAAATTCTGGATTTCAAGAACAACTCCTTACAGTCTATACTGACTCTCTCTGCAAATAATTTTTCATGGCATTTTTTAAATGGCTCCATCAAATCATAGATCGTATCATCCATATCAAAAACAAAATTCACCTTGTTAGTCTCCTTATTTTGCAACTGTTCCATTCTTCGAATCTAAAAAGCACTCTGCATTTCTATACAAATATCCATAAAAACAGGGGATTTTAAGAATCCCCTGTTTTATCAGCTAAGTTCAATCTTCAATGCCTGCTCTGGTTTGAATTCATTTTCCAGGTCATAGATATTATGTCCTGTGGATTCCCCCAATACTTTTCCTTCTAGAGAGTAGCAGCGGATGAATCGTTTTACGTCAATACTGGACCAGTGCTCCACATCCCAGCTCATGTATCCATCCGCGTCTGTCTTTTTCTCCTTCAGATAGAGATCTACCTGACGGCCGTCCCTCATGATGTCAATCAGACCTTTCGTTCCGTCAACTTCTACCTCTTCCTTTTTTACTGAATCATAAACCTTCATCTTTTATTCCCTCCTGTATGACTTCGATATTCTGATTATACCATTGAAACCACCCTTCGACAAGAGACAATCCCAAAATTACGATTCTTGCATCATGCTCTCAGGGATTGCACAATCTGGCGCATTCCATCTGATCTTTTTCATTCCATGTACTCCATTTCTATTCCAGAATTGAACTCTGGGAATATGAGATCCCCACATCATTCTTTTTCATAAACAGAAGGCCGAATGACCCCGGACCGCAGTTACTCGAGATGGCAGAAGAAGCCTTCTGCAGATAAACCCTCTCAAACTTACAGTACTGCTCCACTAGTTCCTGTATATACCGGAGACTTTTTTCATCCATTCCCGCATAGGTAATAAAAAGAATACGGCGGTCAATATTTCTCACATCCAGAAGCACCTTCCGGATATATCTTTTTATAACATGGGGAAAATCCCCCATCTCCATACTGCCGACTACCATCCTGCTTTTCTTAAGTTTAATAACCGGATGAAGAAGAAGCGCGTCGCAGACAGCCTGTATTCTTCTGGGAATCCTGCCGGAATGGCACATCATGTGCGTGCTGTCAATGATAAAGGCAGAGGAAATATATCGGCTCAGCCGCTTTACTGTCTCTGCAATCTCCTCCTTCCCTGCATGGTGCTCCGCAAGGTAAGCAGCATACAGCACGGAAAGCCCCATACTGCTTGACAGATGCCCGGAGTCAATTACTGTCACATTTTCAAAGGATTTTGCCGCCTCTGTTGCATTATAATATCCCCGGCTTACGTTCTTCGCCATTGTAATGTGAATGATATTCTGGGCTTCAGTGAGCTTCTGAGCAAAAAATTTCTCATAGTCCTTTACATCCGGCGGCCTGGAGAAACCGGTTTTTCCTTCTAACATGTACGCCAGAAGCTCGTCCGCACTGATCTCTACCTCATCCAAAAAACGGCCCTGTTCTGTACAGACATAATACGGACACACCGAAATACGGAACTCTTTTTTGAGAGATTCCGGAAGATCACATACACTGTCCGTTGTAACCAAAACAGACATACGCTGTGCCCGTTCGAAAATCAGGATATCTTTCCCGATCTCAGACTGGCTGGCATCCTCGCTTAGCTTTACCAGCTCTTTTGGTAAAATGCTTAAAACAGCCGCCTCCAGAAGCGCGCCACTCACCGGCTTTGCCAAATATCCGCTAAAACCTTCCTTCCGGTAAAGAAGCTGGTTGTCGCTTCCTGCGTTGGCAGTCAGCGCAATAACCGGTACATCCTGACACAACCCGCCTGGCTGCGTGCGCAGCATGTGGAAACATTCGATTCCGTCCATCTCTGGCATCAGATGATCCATCAGAATCCCGTCATAATGCTTTGTCCGGGTCAGCTTCAGACATTCAGCTGCTCCGGATGCTGTATCAATCTGAATCCTAGTGTCTGCAAGAAGCTTGCGCGCAACCATCAGATTCATATCATTGTCATCTACTATAAGAAGGTGTGCCCCGGGCGCCTCAAAGCTTTGTCTGTACTGCTCCCCTTCATTGCCTTTTGCTCTGGAATCCAGCGTGAATGTCCCCAGCTCCTTATCATCCACAATGTCCTGTTCAAAGGTAACGATAAACGTGGAACCCTTCGTATACACGCTGTTCACACTGATCTCTCCGCCCATAAGTTCTACCAGCTGGCGGACAATACTAAGTCCCAGACCGGTTCCCTCAATATGCCGGTTCTTTTTCTCATCCACACGCCGGAAGGCATTAAAGAGATAAGGAATATTCTCTTTTTTCACTCCCTGTCCGGTATCCTCCACCGAACACCAGACTCGCACCCTGTTAAGCCCCAGACGTTCACATCTGGCAGAAAGCGTAACGGAACCTTCCTTTGTATATTTTACAGCATTATTCAGCAAATTAATCAGAATCTGCTTGATCCGCACCTCATCACCGCAAAGCATGCTTGGAATCGATGCATCCACCTTAAGCCGGAACTCAAGCCCTTTTTCCTTTGCTTTAATCCAGATCATGTTGACAATATCTGAAAAAAGCTTCCCTGTCTCATAGGATACGTTAATAATTTCCATTTTCCCGGATTTTATCTTAGACAGATCCAGAATATCATTAATAAGCGTAAGGAGCATCTTGCTGGCTCCCTGAATATTTCTGGCATTCTCTGCAACATCCGCAGAGATATCACCCCGCAGTATGATTTCATTCAATCCGATGATCGTATTGATGGGGGTACGGATCTCATGGCTCATACTGGTAAAAAAGTAATTTTCCGCCTCATTGAGCTCCTCAATCTCCTTCTTCTGCTGAATAGAAAGCTCATTTTCCTCTTCATAGAGACTGTTTTGAAATAAAAGCAGTATACTGGTCAGGATGCCTGTCAGTATCACACAGCGAACGGAATCAAAATGTGCCTGCGCCGCAGTATTCGGCACAACAAGCTGCGGATAAAAATAGGCAACATAATAGCATGCAATTGTCTCCGCCATACAGAGCAGGAAAAACACAGCCTTCCTCCTTCCCTCCAGGGCAAGGCTTATATAGATAAAGCAGAGCACAAACCACTCAGGCGCGCCTCCGTATGCTCCGCCTGCGGTGAAAAAACTGATAGGAAAAAGCAGAAGAATCAGGATAACGATAGCTGTTGCACCTGCATTAATACAGCCCTTCTGAATGCTGACCTTCATTACCACGATCATATAGACCAGACTAAGAGGCAGTACATACAGATTGAGGGCGTACCTGCTCATCATCAGTATAAATACCAGGGCAACCATGCTGATACTTGTGACCAGGCGAAACATACGCTCCCGCAGACTAAGCTTATGGTCAAAAATCTTATCAAACCATTTTTTCAACACTTGAAATTCCTCCTTCATCCGGCAATGCTTTCACAGATCTCGTCATACATGCGAAGCAGCGCCGGGTGATGCTCTATAATATAATCTACATCTCCCTTTTTTCCCGCCATCTCCAAAGACTTTGCATATGCGGAGAGCTCCTCGGCACCGATTGTAAGGGAGGTACTTTTCAGTGCATGAACCTTAACTGCATAATCCGGCCAGTTGCCCGCTTCATAAAAGGCAATAATCTCCTCCTTACGCTCCTCTCTCTGAGAGCAGAACATCTGAAGCATTTCCTCATAAAACTCTTCCTCGCCGCAGCAATAATCCAGTCCCATTTTTACGTTAATGCCAGCTCTGATCAGCAGATCATAGCGGGACATGTGGCTGTGGTCATCCATGCCCTCCTCTGGCTTCAACAGATCTGCGTCCTCATCCAGGGTATGCACTTCCTTTTCCGAATCCTCTTCGCCATACTGAATGAGCTCTTTTGGCAGCACCCTGCGCAGCGCCCGCTCCAAAACAGAGCGTTCTATTGGCTTCGGCACAAATTCTGTAAAGCCTTCATTCTTAAACATTTCCCTTGCTCCACTGATGGTATTTGCCGTCAGAGCCACCACCGGCAGTTCCAAATAGGATCCGTTATTCATCTCACGGATACATTTTAATGTCTCTACGCCGTCAAAGCCCGGCATCATATGGTCAAGGAATATAATATCATAGGACGTATGTTTACACCGCTCCACTGCCATCCTGCCGCTCAGACAGGTATCCACCTCCATGCCGTAGCTTCCCAGGATGCCCTTGGCCACCACAAGGTTCATTTCCTCGTCGTCAACCGCAAGAGCTCTTACTCCTGTACAGGAAAACGGTCTGCTGCCCGGCTCCCCGTCTTCCCCGAAACCGTTCTCCTGGCTTCTTCCATTCAGAAGGTTCACAACTGAGAGTACAAAAAATGGCTTGCGCAGGACAAGCAGTCTGCTTTTTGACGGCAGTATAAAATTTCGTTCCGCAATCACGACAACCGGCATTGTCTCTGCCAGTTCTTCGTAATAAGCGCTGTTCTCCTCATATTCTGTCTGGGCCATAAACACATGTGTCAGATTATGATCTTTTTGAAGCTTCAGAAGCCCTTCAAAATTGTGAGCCTGGTATCCCTCAATGCCAAGGCCCTCTACCATGTGGAGGATCATACGGTCATAGTATTCCCGGACCTCATCACAGCTGTATTTTTCCGGTCTGAAATAACAGGCAATACATATCTTATCCACATCTAAAATCTCAATTCCCGGTGCATAGTTCCCCACCTTCTGGGGAATCGCGATATGTGCCTCCAGCCCCTGGTGTCCCCTGCTGTCAAAGCGAATAAATCCGCCCATCGCATGAAGAAGCCCTCTGGCGATAGGAATCCCCAGCCCCAGGCCGCCTGCAAAACGGCTGCTCCCTGTATCCGCCTGATAAAACTCATCATACATCTGCGCAAGCTGGGAGGGCGTCATGCCAATACCTGTATCATAGATGTCAATGATCAGATTGATTCCGTAATCCTCCATCCGGTATCCGGCATAAATATAGATACCGCCTTCTTCCGTAAATTTAATGGCGTTTTCCAAAAGAATTTTAAGTACATGTGAGATCTTTTCTGCATCTCCAATCAGAACGGATGGAATCTTCGGCTCCACGTCAAATACCATTTCCAGATTATGCCTGCTGTTCTGCGCCGCAGTCATAGTGATTACATCATTAATCACCGAGGTAATCATATATTCTTCCTTTACTGCAGTCAGTGTGCCTTCTACAATCTCTGTGTAATCCAGCATATTATTGATCTGGTTTGACAGGCGTTTGCCCGCCATCTGTATTGACTGCATATCTTCCCTGGCTTCCGGCGAAAGCCCCTTGCCAAGGGCAACCTCACTGATTCCGATCACCATATTGATGGGCGTCCTGAGCTCATGGGAAACATTCGATAAAAATTCTGCATTCTGCCGCCCTGCCGCTTCCAATTCTGCAAGGGCTGTTTCATGTCTCTTCCTTGCATCGCCTCTTCTTTTAAGCCGGTATCTTGAAATTGTGAAAGCCCCGGCCGACACTGCCCCGCCAAGTATCAGACGAGTCATTTCCAGAAATTCCATTTTAAAGGAAATGGTATGTAATACAAAAAAATGATACAAAAGCTCCAGTATATACAGTCCAGCCGTCATATACAGCAGTTTTTTCCGGTCCCGCAGGGAAAAAATAAGAAGCAGGGTACATGCCACAACTGGGATTTCAAAAAGAATATCCCGGTGTACCCCGAAAAAGAAAAACTCAATCAGCATCAGTCCGGTACATATATTTTCATAAAGAATTTCCGAACCATCTCTTCCAATATGAAACCACCAGATTATAAAACAGCCGACGACAATCAGAGGAATCACCCACAATTCCCATGACATAGCCAGTATAACTAGAACAAGCATTACACTGAACGCGTTGGCGGTGACAGCCAAAAACAGATGTATGCTTGTCTGCTCCTGTTCTCTCATTTAATCTCAAACTCCTTTGCTATTCTGTCCAGCAGATCCTGCGGGAGAAACGGCTTCTTTAAGTAATTGACCGCTCCCAGCCTGATGGCGCTCATTACATCATCCTCATATCCTGAAGCTGTCAGGAATATTACAGGAATATCATCATACTTCCCTTTCATATGCTCAAAGGTCTCAATCCCGTTCATTCCGGGCATCTCAATATCAAGAAGAACCAGATCAATCTTTTCCCCTGCCAGCTTTTGAAGCGCCTTTTCTCCCGACTCTGCCAGGATCACGCCATACTGCTGCTTCTCCAAAATCATCTTTGTTCTTCTCAGATTCATCGCATCATCATCTACTACTAAAATACATTTCTGCATACTGCCGACTCCTTCCTACTCTCCTTTTATGCTCCATTCACAGCAGCCCTTTTATACGCCCCCGGTTTCAGAGACTCTCTCTGACTCCTTCTTAAACTGCTCATTCATGATCTCCTCTGCATTCCTTAAAATTTCCTCCAAAGACATGTCATTGTCCTTCCCCATCACATCCAGAATACCGTAGCGGAAGCCACACTGGTATCTGCCGTAAAATTCTTCCCTAAACTCCCGGCGGATTTCAGCAAGCTTCCTGTTCATCAGCTCTGACATGTTGCCGGTGAGAACCACGCAGAATTCATCCCCGCCAATTCGCGCAAAGGTATCTCCGCCCCGGAAATTTTTTCTGACAATCTCTACAACATTTTGTATATAAGAATCTCCAGTCTGATGTCCAAATGTTTCATTTACATATTCCAGACCGTCAAGCTTCAGGTAACAAAGGGTTGCATCCAGCTCTTCACCAAGCACAATATCCATATATTCCTCAAAGAAGGATCTGTTTTTAATTCCGGTCAGTGGATCCCGGTTCTCCTTGTTCGTAAGATTGCGCACATTCTGCTTCTCATCCGTAATGTCAACCACCACATGCACATAGGAGGAGCGGTCCTTCCATTCCATCTGAAAAGAAGTGACGCGGTAAACCGTATCAAGCTCGCCATTCATCTCCCATACCTTATACTGTTCGCTGCTGTCCCATTTTAAAAGCTCAGGCTGGAAGGAAAGGCGGCGCTTACAGGTCTTGCAGAAGGAGGTGCCCACTGACCCTACCTGTTTTCTTTTATTGCAGTAGATAATCTCCTTCGTATCCCTATCTACAACAAGAAGCCATTCTTTGCGCTTGCTTAGCATCTCTACCAGAAGTTCATTATAGCCTTCAATCATCTCTGCCCGGCGCTCTGCCTTCACAGCCGCCTCCTGAAGCTTTTCCTCTCTCTCCTGAAGCTGTCTTGTCATCTCATTAAACGCAGTGGAAAATTCCCCCAAAAATGCTACATGCTGGGAGTAATCCCCCTTTGTCACCTGCTGCGCCTGCCAGGTAAGGTGATTCAGGTTCGCATGAAGATTTTTCAGATTCTCACATAAAAAATTATATTCCTCCGGAAATTCCACCGAGAGATTACCTTTTGACAACTCTGCTGAATAAACAACTAACTCTCTTACCGCATTCTCCAGATACTGGAGCCCGCGTCCCAGATCCTTATAGGGCTCGCTTAATTCGCCCACATCAAAATGCTCAATCCAGGAATCGTAGAGTATTCCTCTCAAATATTCAAACAGCATCTCACAGTTCTTACTTGTATCCATTTCTCTCCCAGACCTCCTTACCCGTCTATATCTGCCCGGAACCGGCATACTCTGTCACCGGTAGCCCAACAGTTCACCTCTGTGGCGGTATAGTTTTTCCCTGTATAGGAAGTGAGAATTCCAGACAGGAATCCCTCGTCATAATTGCAGACTGTCTCACCTAAAAGAGGAAGTCCCGAGCAGTCCGCATCCTCGGATACCGTAAGAACCGCCCTCCCTGTATCCTCATCGAATTTTTCAATCCGGAGTACGCCAATCTTAAATTCCTCCAGACGCTTCTGAAGCTGTGCCGTAAATTCAGACATCTCCAGAGACGAATCAAGATATTTCTGCGCAAAATAAACGCCTGCCTTGTACCCGGCATTCCGGAAAATACGAATCTGCTCTTCTTTTCCGAACCGTTCCTCCAGTTCCTCCCTTAATGAATATTCTAAAAGTCTGTAAACAGCAACCGGAAGCTCCGACCCGAGATTCTCCCTGCCGTTTTCCTGCGCCCGCATATAATCCGCAAGCTTAAGCTTCTTGCTGTCTCTTAAAAAAACGTTGTTCTCCAATGTCATTTCCTCCTGTCATATATATCTTTCAAATTAATTTTCAAATTTTGCCGCTGCTGCCCGTCTATACTTCCGTGCACTGCATTGTTCTTTTGTCTTACCATCACTCCTTCATAAATTTATCTGTGCTTTTTTATTATACCGGATTTTGCTCCATTTGCCAATCGTTGAAATTATAAAATATTAAGATCTGCACAATATATTATGCAGACCTTAATATTCTTCAAATATATGACACATTCTCTTCTATTCCCACTCAACTGCCAGTTTCCTGTCTCCAACTACATCTTCAAATAATCCAGCCAAAAGTACCTCTGTCTGCTTCCGGGCATTCTCCTTAAGCGATTCCATGTCCCCATTCTCCCGCACATCCTTTTCCGCCTTCTGAATTGCCTGAATGGCATCCTCCCTTTTTTCCCCGTTAAAAAGAGCAAATTTTTCATCATAATACTGGATTGAGTCTGCATCGACATGGATGTCCAGAATCTCCACTTCCGGAAGTCTCACTGTCACCTTCGAATCTGTCACAGAGGCTGTCACCTTCTCTGTATCAATCCCTGCACTCACCTGTGCACGGTAAATCATGGTAAACGCTTTTTTCGTAAGAAAAGGAATCTCTCCGTCAGAATAACGCACCAGCCCGTTATAGATCATCTTTGCCGAGGTCAGCTCACCAGCCGCCTCAATCTTATTATTAATAAAAGAACTGGTAATTTCCGGTTCCTTCTCCTGTTTCCATAATACAGCCACTATAACAACGACAACAGCAATCACAATTACCGCCGTCAGGCGAATCGCCGCTTTCACTACACCCTTATCCACTCTCTTTTCTTCCTTCTTTTCGTTCATTGGCATCTTCCTCCACTGTATCCTGCCACTTTGTGACTACTTCAGAGGATTATACCATAAGCTTAATCCCTATGTCAACCAACACAGAACAAATGTTCTTGCATTTCAGTAAAGAACCCATACCACTAATCTCCTCATTATCAATCTGGGACGGGGCATTTTTAAAAATGCCCCGTCCCAGATTGCACTTTACTCATATTTCGAAAATATCCTGCCGAGCAGGAAGGACTGAACATACGCAAGAAGCGCAAATCCGAAGAATGTCCATAGAATCGTCCCCACAACGAATGTTCTGGAGGTAAAGAGGGTAATGATAAAAAGCCCAATGCTGATTCCAAGAAGCATCACTGTGGAAGGGAGATGTGCGGCGCTTAAAAACAAAGCATTTTTTAACGACTGCAGCACTGTATTCTGAAACCTTCCGATGTAAGGAAATACATACTGGAAGACGAGAAGCCATATTCCAAGTATAACGCCTAACAGCAGTTTAAAACCTAAGTACACTCCTCCTTCAAGCAGCCCGATAAACCGGAAGTCCACGAACAGGAGTCCCGCCGCCGCTGCCAGGATCACCCACACGGCGGTTGCTTCTTTAAAGTTCATCTTAAAGGCTTTCACATAGTCCCTCATGACCGAAGGCTCCTCACCCCTTACAAGCTTCATGGCCACAGCGTAGAGGGAGCTGATTGCTGCTCCTGCTGTAATCACGGGGATACAGCTGATCACAAAAATCAGATTTAACAGGATCAGATCCCCGATTCTTGCGAGAAACCGCATAAGCGGACTGTCAATTACAAAAAATCTCATAATATTTCCTCCATCGGTGCAATCTGGGACGGGGCATTTTTTGCCATAGCACGCAGCAAAAGCTCCAGTGGAGCTTTTGCTGTGAAAAATGCCCCGTCCCAGATTGTTATTTACGGCTTAAACGGATTACGTTCCAGGATGCCTTATGAAGCATACTAGTCATGATGCCTCCATCCATCTTAGAGCGTTCCACAGTCTTAGGCAGAACATGCTGCCCGCCGGCGCAGTTCACCGCCTTAAGGTCTGAATTCTCCAGTACAATGTGCTCTGTAACCTTATAGCCTTCCATTCCCCGCATGTCGGTCGTAAGCTCAATATCCGCATCAAGAGTACGGTTTACTGCAAAGATGGTCAGCTCTTCTTTTTCTTCATTGTACACGGCAACGCTATCTACGTCTGTCACATGGTCGTGCTTAGATGTATCATGTGTGTCTGTACTAAGCATCGGCATGAGTACAACGCCTCTTCCGTACTTTGATGCATGCATGAAAGGATAGAAGATGGTCTGTTTCCACGCAGCGCCTCCTCCTGCATCCGTCATAATTGGCGCAATGACATTAACAAGCTGTGCAAGGCATGCGATCTTTACCCTGTCTGCATGTTTTAGGAGTGTAATCAGCATCAGCCCTACAAGAAGAGAATCCTCAAAGGTATAAATGTCCTCCAGCATAGGCGGTGCCACCTGCCACGGATGATTTTCTGTAATATCATCATCGGCTGCATTGGAATGGAACCATACATTCCACTCATCAAAACTGATATTAATATTCTTGCGTCCTCTCTTCTTTGCCTTCACATAGTCACAGGTGGCAATGACGGTACGGATAAATTCATCCATATCATCCGAGCATGCAAGGAAATCTGCACTGTCCCCGTCCCGGTTTCCATAGTATTGATGCATGGATACATAATCCACATGATCATAGGTACATTCCAGTGTCTTAGACTCCCATCTCGGGAAAGTCGGCATATCAAGCGCCGAGCTTCCGCAGGATACCAGCTCAATGGACGGATCAATCAGTTTCATGGCCTTAGCCGTCTCCTCCGCGAGACGTCCATATTCTTCCATAGTCTTGTGTCCCAGCTGCCATGGGCCGTCCATCTCGTTGCCCAGACACCACACCTTTACATTATGAGGATCCTTCACGCCATGACTGACGCGCAGGTCACTGTACTTTGTTCCCTTTGGATGATTGCAGTACTCTAACAGATTACATGCATCTGCGATTCCTCTTGTACCAAGGTTTACAGCCATCATCATCTGAGAATTCACCTTATCTGTCCATCTGGCAAATTCATTTAATCCCACCTGGTTCGTCTCAAGACTTCTCCAGGCAAGCTCCAGCCGCCCCGGTCTTTTGTCCACTGGTCCGACGCTGTCTTCCCAAAAGAAATTAGACACAAAGTTTCCGCCCGGATACCGGATAATCGGCACATTCAATTCTTTTACCAAGTCAATCACATCCGTCCGGAAGCCCTCCCCGTCAGAAAGAGGGTTCCCCGGCTGATACAGCCCGTCATAGACAGCACGGCCCAGATGCTCAATAAAGGAGCCATAAATCCTGTCGTCAACCTTAGAGACCTTAAAATCTTTGTCAATAATCATCTTTGCTGTTTTGCTCATATATAACCTCACTATTCTTTGTTGCTGTTCCCCAATTCACACTAACTTTCGCGAATGTCATCAGTAACTATTCTTTTACTGCACCTGCCGTCATACCTTCGATAAAATACTGCTGGAAGCATACAAACAAGATGAAAATCGGTATAATGGAGAAGAACGCGCCTACAACAAGAAGGCTGTAATTATCCCCATACGGATTAATCAACGTGTTAAGACCCAGTGTCAGTGTGTACTTATCTGAAGACCGGATTACAAGCAACGGCCACAGATAATTATTCCATGCATTCATACCATTTAAGATTGCCATTGCAGCAAACGCCGGTTTCATAATTGGTATAATCAGACGGAAAAAGATTCCGTACTCCGTAGCACCATCAATACGTCCGGCCTCCAGAAGAGACTTCGGAAGTCCCAGCAGATACTGACGGAAGAAAAATATGGTAGAGGCGTGTGCCACGAAAGGAAGGATGATTGCCACATAGCTGTCCATCAGTCCCCAGGTTGTCATCTGCTTATAAAGGGGAAGCATAACAACCTCCAGCGGAATGGACAGGATGAGAAGAACGATAATAAACATTACATTCTTCCCCCTGAAATCGTACGCCGCAAATCCATAACCTACAAATGCACTCACAAGGAGCGTTGCCACCACCGTAATGACGGTCAGTATAATACTGTTCATAAACCATCTCCAGTACTCATGCTGTCCGGTAAACAGCAAAGAGTAATTGTCCAGACTCATTCTGCCCCAGTCAATTCCCAGGTTCAGTCCGTACTGCAGCAGATCTCCGCCCGGCTTAAAGCTTGCGATAAAGATGGTGTAGATTGGTATAATAATCAAAACTGCCAGTATTGTAAAGAGGATGATCAGCATTACCGTACTGAGTGTGTTTTTACTTTTCTGACTCTTCATACTATCTCTCCTCCTTATCAAATGTTCCGGTTGCCTTAAGCTGGATCAAGTTTACGATCATGACAATAATCAGCAGAATCAGACCGACCGCGCATGCATAGCCCATGGCACGCTTTTCAATTCCCTGCCGGTACAGATAGCCGACAATGGTAAGGCCGATATTCTGCGGCGAGTTATTTCCTTTCCATAACATGTAGCTCTCTGTAAACATGGAAAGACCGGCATAAATACTGATGGTCAGTACGTATACAGTCGTTGGCTTTAAGAGCGGGAAGGAAATCTTTGTAAACTGCTGCCATTTACTTGCCCCGTCAATGGATGCCGCCTCGTAAATATCTGTGGAGATACTCTGGAGGCCTGCCAGGAAATACAGGATATTAACTCCGGTCCACCGCCAGCATGCCAGAAGGAGCAGGGCAAAAAAGCTAGTCCATTCACCCTTAAGCCATTTAATAGGTTCAAGTCCGAACATTCCGATCATCTGGTTTGCCAGTGATGTCTCCATCTCACCAAACATCAGACGGAAAATCGTACCGGCAACAACGACAGAAGTAAGTGCCGGAATAAAATAGATAGATTTAAATAATCCCGGCTTTTTCATCAGCTTGCTGTTTAACAATGTTGCAAAAAGCATAGGGAACGGAATCAGAAGAAGCAGCGTCCCCACCATATATTTTGCACTGTTATATACAGCCTTTAAAAATATCTTATCAGACAGAAGTCTTTGATAATTTCCAAATCCAACCCACTCATCTTTTAATACATCCTGAAAGCTTAAAAGGATACCATTTCCTATAGGAAACATCCAGAAAAGAACCACTGTAAGTGCAAACGGAAGTACAAATACATACGGGGCTATTTTCTGTGAATAGAACAATTTCTTCATACTCTCACATCTCTTTTCTTGTAATGAATAAGGGCTGCGGCCCAATAAACACACAGCCCTTTACGTTTTACCTGGTTCTTACTTACTCGCCGAACTCATTCTTCAGAGTTGCCTGTGACTCTTCAAGTGCTTCCTTCACATCCATACCGTTTTCATAGATGTTATTCAGTGTCACATTACAGAATTCGTTATTGATGGACGGG
>Ga0137306_101895_pt1 | contig 19332 bp, 19 predicted proteins | sample Inofroosms_March_FD_97187 | JGI IMG/M metagenome (GOLD analysis project Ga0137306, IMG submission 97187) | Mouse cecal microbial communities from Vienna, Austria - N-Acetylneuraminic and N-Acetylglucosamine D2O microcosms_March | ecosystem: Host-associated > Mammals > Digestive system > Large...
GAAGTAATTATATGGACTTAGAAAATAATAATTTAGTAAGCATTAACGGTGCAGAGGTTCCTACTTTGCAGATTCTCCTGATGTTGACGATTCTGATGATTCTGCCATCACTTCTTATTATGATGACATCTTTTGTCAGGATTATCATTATTCTTTCTTTTACCAGAAATGCGATAGGAATCCAGCAGACACCGCCGAATATGGTGTTGGTAGGAATGGCTCTGTTTCTGACGCTGTTTATTATGGATCCGATTGTGAAGCAGGTGAACACAGAAGTCTACACACCCTATAAGAATGGTGAGATTACCCAGACAGAGGTGTTTCAGCAGGCACAGGTTCCGCTTAAAGAATTCATGCTGAAGAACACAGAAAAAAGTACATTGAATCTGTTCATAGATATGTCGGGGCAGGAGCTGGAGGGGGATCCTCAGGACTTGTCCCTAACCGTGATTATTCCAGCTTTTATGACAAGTGAGCTGAAACGGGGGTTTACTACAGGTCTTCTTCTGTATATTCCGTTCCTCCTGCTGGATATTATCGTGTCAAGTACATTGATGTCGATGGGTATGATCATGCTTCCGCCGGCAACGATTGCACTGCCTTTTAAAGTGCTTTTATTTGTATCGGTTGACGGATGGGAATTACTGTTCTCGTCTATAGTGAAGAGCTTTAACTAGCGGGGAGAGGTAGTATGACTACAGCAGAGATTACAGATGTTATGTATCAGTTGTTCGTCCTTGCGGCGCAGCTTGCGGGACCGGTTCTGATTATCAGTATGATCGTCGGAATCGTTATATCGATCATTCAGGCAGCGACACAGATTCATGAGCAGACATTGACCTTTCTCCCGAAGTTAGTGGTGATCGGCGTGATCCTGGTAATAAACGGGAGTAATATGCTGCGGGCTTTACAGGACTTTACAAAGCAGATATTTGAGATGATAGCCAGATAGGAGGGAAAATCATGCTGTTTTTCCTGGTTCTTATGAGAATGTCAGGCTTTGTGTTCTTGAATCCGGTGTTTGGCAGAAGAAATATTCCTGCTATGTTAAAGACGGGGCTGACCTTTGGCCTTTCGATCATTGTCTATTCTACAGCGCAGGCCCAGGGGGTAACTGTAGATATAGATCCGAACTCTTCGCTGGTATTTGGATTTTCTTTGCTAAAGGAGTTCGCAGTCGGCTATTTGTTCGGATATGTGATGATATTGTTTGATATGGTGATGACGTATGCTGGAACGGTGATTGATTTTCAGATAGGAATCTCGATGGCTATGGTTTATGATCCGCAGACTGGTTCTCAGATAGCGTTGTCCGGAAATATTCTCCAGATTTTTTATATGCTTATGTTTTTTGCGGTAGATGGGCATCTCGCCCTGATAAAGATTGTTGCGACTTCGGGTGAGGTGGTTCCTTACGGCGCGGCAGTTTTTTCTCAGGGAGCGGCGTGGATGATGGTGGATCTATTCACCCAGTGTGTTGTGCTGGCGATGAAGCTGGCATTTCCGCTTATCGCATTTGAGTTTATCATGCAGGTAGGAGTCGGTATACTGACGAAGATCACCCCGCAGATCAACCTGTTTGTGCTGAGTATCCAGCTCAGGCTTGTGGTGGGATTCGCGCTTTTGGTGTTCCTTGTCTCGCCGATCGGAAGTTTTATGGGGAATTTGATTACAGTGATGGTGAACAGCCTTGAGGACGTGTTAAGAGTAATAGCAGCAGGATAAAGGATGTGAGATAAAATGGCTGGAGATTCCGGTGAAAAAACCGAAAAAGCCACGCCTAAAAAACGAAGAGACCAGCGTAAGGAAGGTAATGTATTCCAGAGCAAAGACGTGGTAACGGTTGTTTCGCTTTTTGGCTCTTTCTATATATTAAAGCTGTTGTTTCCGAAGATTTATGAGACAGTCCGGGCATTTATGATAGATTTTATCGGATTTGCGGGCACAGTAACAGATACAAGCCAGGGTAAGATCAATGAAATAGGGATGATGGTCGTCATGGCGATCGTGCAGACGATCCTTCCGCTTCTTCTGGCTACTGGTGCGCTGGCAGTGGTTGCTACCGGCGTGCAGACAAAGTTTCTTGTGTCGGGAAAGAGTGTCAGGCCGCAGTTTAACCGGTTAAATCCGATTTCAGGAATAAAAAAGCTATTTTCCCTTCAGAATATGGTAGAATTAATTAAGAGTATTCTGAAGATAATTATATTGATTGCTGTGATTTACAACATCATAATCGATGATATGGTTCAGGTAGTGCGGACGATGGATATGGATATTACTCTGTCGGGCGCTTATATGCTCCAGATGGTGATGACGCTGGTATTACGGATATGTATAGCGTTTCTTGCGATTGCTGCACTGGATTTTTTGTATCAGTGGTGGGAATATGAGAGAAAGCTCAAGATGAGCAAGCAGGAAGTAAAAGAAGAGTTTAAGCAGACGGAAGGTAATCCGGAGATCAAGAGCCGTATCCGCAATATTCAGAATCAGCGAGCAAGAGAGCGTATGATGCAGGCAGTGCCGAATGCGGACGTAGTTATCCGTAACCCTACGCATTTCGCAGTTGCATTGAAGTATGATGCAGACAGTTACGGGGCTCCCATTGTTCTTGCCAAGGGTCAGGATGAGCTGGCTCTTCGGATCGTACGGGTTGCCGAGGAAAGCGGTGTTGCTGTAGTTGAGAACCCGCCGTTAGCCAGAGGAATTTATGCTTCCACAAATTTATCGCAGGAGATACCGCAGGAATTTTATGGCGCGGTAGCGGAAGTTCTGGTTTATGTTTATAAGATGAACAATAAGATGGAGTAAAGCATGAAGAAATTACTGAGTAATGCAGTGACAGTGTGTGTGCTTGTTATTGTCCTGCTTTTGATCATTCCCTTAAGTCCATTTTTGATGGACGTATTAATTATTATAAATATGGCGATTTCCATGGTTATTCTGATTATAAGCATGAATATCAAAGAACCGTTGGAATTGTCTACATTCCCGTCCCTTTTGCTTGTCACGACGCTGTTCAGGCTGGGGCTTAATGTATCGTCCACAAGGAACATCCTGTCGAATCAGGGGCAGTCCGGGCAGGTTATTCAGGCGTTTGGTACATTCGTACTGCGCGGGAATGTTGTAGTCGGCTTCGTTATCTTTTTTATCATCGTATTAGTACAGTTCCTTGTTATTACTAAGGGTGCTGAGCGTGTCGCTGAGGTTGCCGCCAGATTCACACTTGATGCTATGCCTGGTAAGCAGATGGCGATCGACGCTGACTTAAGCGCCGGGCTGATCAATGAGGCAGAGGCGAAGGGCAGACGTGCCAAGATACAGAGGGAATCCGATTTTTACGGCGCGATGGATGGTGCGACGAAGATTGTAAAGGGTGACTCGATCATGTCGATCATCATCACCTTTGTCAATCTGATCGGCGGCTTTATCATCGGTATCGTGCAGGCAGGCATGACGCTGCAGGATGCTTTATCCGTATACTCTATTGCTACGGTAGGCGACGGCCTTGTTTCCCAGATACCGGCGCTGCTTATCTCGACAGCGACAGGTATGATCGTTACAAGGTCTGTATCAGAGGGAAGCCTTAATGAAGATGTATCCGGCCAGTTCAAATCTCAGCCGAGAGCGATCATGTTCACCGGAGCAGTATTGGCAGTACTTATCCTCATACCAGGGATGCCTAAGCTTCAGCTTGGCATACTGGCAACGGTGCTTCTGCTCACCGGATACCGCCTGATGACCAAGATGACAGAGGTGGCAGAGGCTGCCGCCGCGCAGGAGATGGGTATGCTGGCACAGCCGGATGCCGATGCCGAGGAGCCGAGCGAGGAAGAATATTACAGAGATATCAATAACGTCTATGCTCTGATCGGCGTAGAGCCGATAGAGATGGAGTTTGGATACAGCCTGATTCCGCTTGTGGATGAAGGAAGCGGAGGAAAGATGATCAACCGTATTGTCATCTTCCGGAGACAATACGCACAGGAGATGGGATTTGTCGTGCCGTCGGTACGGCTTAGGGACAGCTCCAGTCTGACGACTAACCAGTATGTCATTAAGATCAAGGGTGAAGAGGTTGAGCGGGGAGAGATTCTGGTGGACCATTACCTTGCGCTTGAGCCGGATGAGCCGGTGGGCGAGATCGACGGGATCGAGACGATCGAGCCGGCTTATGGTATCCCAAGTAAATGGATACTTCCAGAGAACAAGGAGATGGCTGAGATATACGGATATACAGTTATTGACCCGCTGTCCGTTATGGTAACGCATCTTTCGGAGACGATCCGCAGGCACGCGCATGAGCTGCTCAACAGAGAAGAGGTCGTGAAGCTGGTAGAAAGCCAGAAGCAGAGATCGGGAAGCCTTGTAGATGAGGTAGTTCCGGGTATCGTGTCTCACGGGACGCTGCAGAAGATCTTAGTGAGCCTGTTAAAGGAAGGTATACCGATTAAGGATATGGAGACGATCATGGAGACGATTTCTGATGCTGCGACAACAGGGGTCGATATGACGACCATTATCGAGAACATAAGAACTGCCCTTAAGCGGACCATAACAAGCAAGTTCTGCCGTGACGGCCAGATGAGAGTGCTTACGCTGGATGCAGACCTTGAGAAGATGATGGTATCAAGTTTAACAAAAGGCGATCAGGGATACTATATGGCGTTGGCGCCGGATGTAATGCAGAGCGTGGTAATGCAGATCGGCAATGCGGTAAAGAAATTCCACGATCTGTCTCAGGAGCCGATCATCCTGACCAGCCAGGTGATCCGTGTATATGTGTATCGGATGCTGGAACAGTTCTATCCGTCGATCTATGTACTGTCATTTCATGAGATATCGAATAATGTACAGATACAGGCAATTGGCAATATAACGAAGTAGGGGCACAAAGGGGGGAGATTAAGCCAATGGAAGACAGCAGGACAAATGAAGAGCTTCTTGCATTATATCAGGCGACAGGAAGCGCCGAGATAAAAAAAGAGCTTACTCTCCGTTATCTGTATATTGTAAAAAGCATTGCCGTGCAGATGAGAGATGTCTATCTTGGGTTTACCCAGGTGGAAGATATTATTAATGAAGGCGTTATCGTGCTGATGAAGGCTCTTGATAAGTATGACGCAGGGAAGAACGCCAAGTTCGAGACGTATGTATCCAGAAGGATACACGGCATGATCATCGATATCGCCAGAAAGCAGGACTGGGTACCCCGGACAGTGCGAAAGAGCTTTAAAGAGATACAGGATAAGGCGACAGAGATGTATGCCAGAACCGGATCGATGCCGTCTATGGAGGAGATCGCGAAGGAGCTGGGGATGAAGCTCGATAAGCTTCAGGAGGTTATGGGTAAGATGAACCTGTCTTCTGTGCTGTCACTGGATATGGTGATGGAAGAGACGCAGGAGAAGCAGAGAGTATCTTCACTTCTTTCCCTGGATTTTACGAAACAGCCCGAGGAAAAATATCTGGAGAACGAGTTCCGTCAGGTACTTAAGGACGGGATCAATTCCTTAAAAGAAAAAGAAAAACTTGTAATATCCCTTTACTATGTAGAGGAATTAAATATGAAAGAGATCGCGGCGGTCATGGAGGTAAGTGAGCCGAGAATCTCACAGATCCATGCAAACGCAATCCGCAGACTGAAAGAATATCTCCAGCAGGAGATGGATATGGGGACAGAAAGAAAGGAGGGGGCTCATGTTTAAAGGATTTTATAATCTGGCATCCGGTGTACTGACACAGACAAGGAATCTGAATGTAATCGGTAATAATATGGCCAATATTTCCACACCGGGATTCAGACAGGATACTTTTACACAGACCACATTTCAGGATGAGATGATATACCGCATCGGAAACACGGATAAGAGCAATCCGACCCAGATCGGACGGATGAACTGCATCGTAACAGGAGACGGCAATGTGACCAATTATACCCAAGGGGGAATTACGCCTACGGCAAGCTCACTGGATTTCGCGCTTCAGGGGAGCGGCTTTTTTGCCGTTCAGTCCGGAAATGGCGTCACCTACACAAGAAACGGTTCATTTATTCTTGACAATGAAGGATATCTCTATCTTGACGGAGTGGGCCGCGTCCTTGGGACGAACGGGCCGATCTATCTTGGAACCGATAAGATCAGCTGCGATTCACTGGGCAATATCACATCAGAAGAGACCGGCCAGTACTTTGGACGGATCCGTGTTGTGGATTTCCAGGATTACGACACGCAGCTTGAGAAGACGACCGGCGATATGTTCGTTGCGACGGCGGCGCCCCAGGATGTGAATACATCGATCATGCAAGAGTTTGTAGAGGATTCCAATGTAGATATTATTCAGGAATATACGCAGATGATGGCGTCGGAGCGGGCGCTTCAGAGTGCGGCGCAGGTGCTTAAGATGTATGATCAGCTTGCGGCGAAGATTGTACAGATCGGACCGACATAGGGAAAGGTGGGATAGCAGATGAATGCTTCTTTTTATTCAGGTGCCAGAGGCATGATAACAGAACAGGATAAATTAAGTGTAATTTCTAACAACGTTGCGAATGTGAATACCGTAGGATACAAATCAAAAAGCGCCGTATTCATGGATCTGATGTATTATAACATGCACAGCCAGGAGAGAGTTACGACAGGTACAGGAGTAAAGGTACAGCATACGAATACGGATTTTTCGTCAAATGGTGTCTCGGCGGCACCAGAGGGAGGTCATAATTATGCGATCATGGAGCCGGATGCATTCTTTATGGTCCGCAACCAGGCGACGAATGAGATCACCTATACACGCGCAGGTAATTTTTCGGTTTCCCTGCATAATGACGGATATTTCTATCTGCTTACTGATTCGCAGAAATATGTCCTTGACGGGAACGGCAATCCGATCCGCTATATCAACGGAGAGCTGACCGGCGAACCGGGAGTATTTACCTTTGCCAACACAAACGGCATGATGTCTGTAGGCTCCAATGAGTTCAGCCCGGTGCCGAAGAACGGCAATCCGATACGTATCGACGGCGCGGATATGATGGAAGGTTATCTGGAGCTGTCGAACACAGACATGGCGCAGGAGATGTCAGATACCGTGGTTGCTTCGCGTGCCTATACATATGCGCTTAAGATGGTGCAGACATCAGATGAAATAGAGCAGACGATCAACGGTCTGCGCTCATAACGAAAAAGAGGAGAGAGGTGGTGCAGGATGAAAATTACACGTTACGAAGATATGGACGATACCGCTCGGGATATGATGCGGGAGATCGGCAGTATCGGAACAGGAAATGCAGCTACAGCGCTGTCCGGCCTTTTGAAGATTGGGGTTGAGATGACTGTTCCGAATGTAGAAATACTTGGATTTAATGAGGCAGTGGCGGCATTGGGGCACCCGGAGGACATCGTCTCCGGAGTTCTGGTGCAGATGACCGGCGATGTCAGCGGGGTCATGCTGTTACTCATGAAAATGGACTTTATCAATGAAGTCTTAGGCTGCGTGCTCCATGAGAGCATCAGCGGATACGAACAAATGGGTGAAATGGAAGTTTCAGCGGCGACCGAAGTAGGAAATATCATTATTTCCTCATACATACTTTCTTTGTCAAAACTGGCCGATATGGAAATTTCTTTATCTGTACCGGCCTTTTCAGTGAATATGCTCGGCGGGATCATGACTGTCCCAATGGCAGAATTCGGATATGTGTCTGATAAGCTGATGATGATCACAGGCAAATGTATCATCGGCGGAAGGAATGTAGACAGCAACCTGCTGATGCTTCCCGACATTCAGTCTTTAAATTATCTGTTGGATAGGCTGGTGACTCCGTATGAATAAAGAAATAAAAGTTGGAATTGCAGATATGAAGATTGCAAGAAGAGAGGGAGTGCTCATTACCTATGCGCTCGGCTCTTGTATTGGTATCAGCCTGTATGACCCGGCAATTAAACTAGCTGCGCTGCTTCATATCATGCTGCCGGAGGCCGGCAGCATGTCCGACATGAATGTCTTTAAATTCGCAGATACGGGAATTCAGGAAATGCTGCGGAAAATGGCGGCATTTGGAGGAGTTAAGAGACGTTATCAATGTAAGATTGCGGGCGGCGCCAAGATGTTCGATATGAAGGGCGCCGGGGGAATCGGTAATATTGGGGAGAGAAATATCAGAAGTGTGGAAGCAATTATGAGTGCGGAACAGATTAGGATTCTGAAAAAAGACGTAGGTCTTAATTACGCAAGGACAATGCTGGTTGACGCGGCGGACGGAACCGTCAGAATCCGTACCGCAGGCCGTTCCGAAATCATTCTTTAAAGCTTTTGCGGCTTAGAAATAAGGATTTTCTGCCGATATTAAATATAGAACTATATTAAGAGAAGGGATGGCATATTATGGCGAATACAGAGATACTTTTGGAATCTGGAACGAATGAAATAGAGATCATGGAATTCATGATTTACGGCGAATTATATGGTATTAATGTGGCAAAGGTAAAGGAGATTATGATGTCGGATAAAGTAAAGCCGATGCCGCATGCCCACTCATCGGTGGAAGGGATTTTTAAACCGCGCGATACGATGCTTACCGTAGTTGATCTTCCGTTTTATCTGACGGGACAGAAGACGGAAAAGCTGTCGAGAGATTTGTTTGTAATTACAAATTTTAATAAAATGAATATAGCATTCCGCGTACAGTCAGTTGTAGGAATTCAGCGGATTTCATGGAATGACATCCAAAAGCCTGATAAGACACTGAATAAGGGCGAGGAAGGCGTTGCAACAGGGATTGCTCAGTGCGGCGGAGAGCTTGTCACGATACTGGATTTTGAAAAGATCGTAGCAGAGATCGCTCCGGAGACCAGTATCCAGCTCGGTGAGATCGATGCGTTAGGGCAGCGTCAGAAGAGCGACGCCAGGATCATATGCGTGGAAGATTCGATTCTTTTAGCGAAGCTGATCGAGAGAGCGCTCCATCAGGCTGGATATGTGAATCTTGTGCAGTTTAACAATGGCCAGGAAGCATGGAATTATCTGCATGCCATCAGGGATTCTGAGCCAGATGAGCTGCGCCAGCAGGCTGCGCTTATCATCACGGATATAGAGATGCCGAAGATGGACGGCCACAGGCTGACCAAGCTTGTAAAGTCAGATGCCAATTTAAAGCAGATTCCGCTGATTATCTTCTCGTCGCTGATCAGCCCTGAGATGCAGATAAAGGGTAAGGAAATCGGAGCAGACGAACAGCTTTCTAAGCCGGAGATTGGTCATCTTGTAACTGTTATGGACGAATTGTTGACTAGGTGGGAAGAGTAATGGACAGATGTGTAGTAAGACAGGCAATTAAGGAAAAACAATCAGGAAAGATTATCGGCTATGAATTGATCTTCCAGGGTGGGAAGGACAGCATGTACAACAGCAGTGAAGCGTCTGCGGCTGATACCATCTCGGACTTTCTGGTGGCCAACAGTGCCAAGATTATCAATGACGGGCTGATGTTCGTGACATTTACGCCGTCCCTTCTTCTTCGGAATACTCCGAAGATGTTTGGGAAAGATAAGGTTATCATTCAGATTGAGGATACGGTGATCATCCATCCGCTGGCGATGCCGCTGATCAAGAAGTACTGTGAGGCAGGTTACCGGTTTGCGATCAATGATTTCCAGTTTACGCCGAAGTATTTCAGTATGCTGGATTATGCGGCGTATGTCCGGATTAATATGACGGGATATGTGGAAAGCCCGCAGAAGCAGCGGACGGTACAGAATATTATCGAGATGGCGAAGGGCTTCGGAAGGAAGTGTATCGCTACAGAAGTTAATTCCCGCGAGCAGTATGATGCGGCGATGGATCTTAATATTGATTATCTGGAAGGGAACTACATCGCGAATACGATGGTATCCAAAGTAGATAAAGTGGAATATATGCAGGGGAACTTCTTCCAGCTTGTTATAGCGGTATCTAAGGATGAGCCGAACTTCGGGGATGTAGAGGAAATCATAAGCCGTGATGCCGGTCTTACATACGCGCTGCTGCGTCTTGTAAACTCTGCGTATTTTGCGCTGCGTACAAGAACTGCATCGATCCGTCAGGCGCTGATCACCCTGGGTATCGGGCAGCTCAGGCACTGGGTATATATGCTGATTTTTGATAAGGAACAGAATGAGGGGTCGGATGAGATCCTGAAGATCTCCTTCCTGCGGGCAAAGCTTGCTTCAGAGCTTGCCAAGAGAGCGCCGGCATGTAATATCTCTTCCAATGACGCGTATATGATGGGGATGTTCTCAACGCTGGATTATATGGTGGATGCGCCGTTATCAGAGCTTCTTGAGGAGATTCCGGTTGCGGATGAGATCAAAGAAGCACTGCTTGAGGGAACCGGAATGGCAGGTACGCTGCAGAAGCTGGTTATCGCTTATGAGAAAGCGGACTGGAAGGCGAGCAAGAGCTGTGCAGATGCGCTTGGAATCTCCAGCGAGGGTCTGGCGCAGATTTATGTAGACTGCGCAGAGGAGGTTAACGCGATCTGGAACAGCCTGATGACAGAGATTGATTATCCGCCGGAAGCGGAGAAATTAGAAACTGAAGCGTTATAAAATGATATAACTTGGATAAGCTGACAAAGGCGACGTGTCCCTGTCAGCTTATGTCATAGATGGAGGAAAGAAAAGTGGCACATACAATTGTATTGACAAACCAGAAAGGTGGAGTCGGTAAGACGACCACATCTGCTGCGCTTGCGGCCGGTCTGGCAAGAAAAGGATATAAGGTACTGGCTGTGGATATGGATCCTCAGGGTAATATGGGCTTCAGCCTTGGCGTGGATATTGACAAAGGGCCGACAATCTATGAAGGACTTAAGGGAGATGCCACTATCTATGAGATCATCCATCGTATCAGTGACATTGATATTATCCAGTCCAACATACTTTTAAGCAGTGCGGAAGCTACGCTCAAGACCGCGAACAGGGAGCTGCTGCTTAAAAACCTTCTGGAGCCGGTGGAGAAGCTGTATGACTATATCATCATAGATACGCCGCCTGCATTTAATATTCTGACGCTTAATGGATACAGTGCCGCGAACTACCTGATAATTCCGATGTCCGCTGAGATACTGAGTCTGGTCGGGCTTGTGCAGCTTAAGGAGACTTATGAGACAGTTCGTCAGTCAGTGAATTCTAAGCTTAAGATTATGGGAATTATCCTGACAAAATATGAAAAGAGGCGCAAGCTTTCCAGGGATGTGCTTGAGATGGCGGGAACTGTGGCGAAGCAGCTTAATACAAAGGTGTTTAATACAGTGATACGCAGCGGTGTGGCGGCGGCGGAGGCGCCCGCTCACGGGATGAATATATTTGAATATTCCCTAAGATCCGCTCCGGCGAGGGATTATGGGGTGTTTATAGAAGAGATTCTGCGGATGGTTAAGGAGGATGAAAAAAATGGCAAGAAAGACGAATAAGACAGATCACGTACTTGGGCTTTTGGCGGGAAAGAGCGAAGATGCAGGCAATGCAGATAATACAGAGAAGGCGGCTGTTAATGAAGAAACGTCCGGTGTGACAGCAGGCGCTAACGTGCAGGTGGTTGCAAGGCAGGATGAGGATGAAGCAATTGCCGATACGGTAAAGCATCTTCTTGAGGAAGAACTTGATGCAGAAGAGATCAGCGCGCCGGAAGCGGGAATGATCTTTGACGACGCCGAGGAAGAAGAGGCGCTCAAGGCAGCCGAAGAAGAAGCGCTTAGGATCATCGAAGAGGAAGAGAGACAGGCGGCGGAGGAAGAGACGAAGAAGGCGGAAGAGGCCAGAAAAGCTGCTGAAGAGAACGAAAAGAAAACGGACGAAGAAAAGCTGGCTGCCGAAGAAGAGAAAAAGGCAGAGGAAGAAAAGAAGGCTGCTGAGGAAGAGCAGCAAAAGAAGGACGAGGAAGAGGCGCTTAAGGCCGCTGAGGAGGAAGCGCAGAAGACAGCAGAAGAGGAACCGAAGGAATATGTATTCCTGAATGTTATGGAAACACTGGTGCGTGAGAAGACCGATATGTATATGAAGCAGTTCTCAACATGCACATGTTCCAGATGTAAAGCGGACATTACCGCTCTTGCATTGACAAGCCTGCCTGCAAAATATGTAGTAGTAAGCAGGAATGCGGCTACACCTCTGATGAACTTTTACTCACAGCGGTACTCGGGGGCGATCACCGTAGAGATCACGAAGGCGTGCACGAAGGTAAAGGAGCACCCGCACCACGGCAGAGATTAATTTGTGGGAATAAAAGAATTAATTAATTATACTTTATGCCGATAATTAATTTAGACAAATGGAATAAGGTTTCTTTCAATAGTTTGAAAGAGACGATAGATATTTAGTGTGTAAAAAGGAGTGATACTATGGCATCAATTTCAAGTACTAGCAGCAGTTCTGGCAGTCTTTCATCGCAGATCAGAGGATACGGCGGACTTGCCAGCGGGCTTGACCGGGATACTCTGATCGAACAGATGACGTCCGGCACCCGGAGTAAGATTGCGAAGCAGGGACAGCAGAAGACGAAGTTAGAGTGGCAGATGGAAGCGATGAGGGATATTACGAGTAAGATTTATGGGTTTACTTCTAATTATACTTCCTATGCTTCATCGAATAACCTGCTTTCCTCGACTCTTTTTTCAAGGAATCTGGTTACGGCAGTAGGTGATAACAGCAAATATGTCTCCGTGTCCGGTACGGCGACAGCGGCAGAGAATATGTCCATCGCAGGTATAAAGCAGCTTGCGTCCAACGCAAGGCTGACCACCGGAACAGTATCCAACGGAGCGTTAAAGACTGGAGCGATGCAGCTCGGAGGAGCGAATAATGACGATCTTTCCGTGAAGACAGATGTCAGCACGATTGCGGGCGACGCTTTCTATATCAAGTACGGGAATACGAATTACACCGTGAAGCTTCCTGATACGGATGACTATGATTATTCTATGGATGCTGGTTCGTCAGGACAGCCGAAAGCGATAGAGTCGATTCAGAAAGCGCTTGACAATGTGACGGTGGGAAGCGGTACAAATGCGCAGAAGCTGGGCGATATCGTGAAGGTAGAGATGGACGGCACTAAGATTAAGTTCACGGTTGATGAGACTAAGTCTCATGGTAATACCGTTATGTTCAACGGCGGTACAGGCAATGTCCTGCAGGATCTGGGAATCGTGAAGGCAGGCCAGGAATTCAGTTCTCTGGATGATGATGAGAAGACGATCACCAAGGACGGTCTGACCGGAACATATGACGCGAAGCTTACCGAGGAGAAAACGCTGGCTCAGCGTCTCAGCGGTTCACAGATCAGCTTTAATTACAATGGGGAAATAAAGTGGATCACATTAGATAAGTATGAAGATACAGATACTATAGATAAAGTTCAGGCTGATCTGCAGAAAAAACTGGATGATGCGTTTGGAAAAAACAGGATTAAGGTAGGGACAACCAAAACTACGAGTACACTTGGAGGAAGCACCACAGGAAGCGCTTCTCTGTCCTTTGAGACAGTGAATAAAAATGGAACAGATAAGTCCTCGACACTATCCATTACTTCTGGTTCAGGTATAGTTGGCAATACCGGCGCGTTCGGTATCGTTGCCGGGGCTTCTAACCGCGTGAATTTATCGGCGAACCTGAAAAATTCGGGACTTGCTACGTCTGGCCAATTTGCAAGTATACCTACAGACGCAGACGGCAATTATAATCTCAAAATCAACGGTGTAAAAGTAGAAGGTATCAACAAGGATACCACGATTAAGGAGATTATTAACAAGATCAATGCCACAGAAGGAATCGGGGTGACCGTTTCCTATCAGGAGATGTCTGACCGCTTTGTTGTAACGGCTACAGGCAAGGGTACAAGCGGAGAGATTAGTTTTGATGATGAGACGGATAATATAGCGAAGTACCTGTTTGGCAACAGAGGCGACATAGATAGCACGGGTGGGGCGAATAATACAGGATCCGCTGCAACCGATGCACCGTCATTTACTTACGAGGAAGGAAAAGACGCGGTCATAAGCGTAAAATATCCAGGTTCAGATGACCCGGTCGAGATTACCCGCGGAAGTAATACATTTACGCTGGATGGATTGAACATAACGCTGAAAGGGGCATTCGGCTATAAGGAGAAGAGTGATGGAAGCGGAGATTTGGAGCTGGATCCTGCGGCAGAAGCCATCACCTTTGACGCAACAGTTAACGCCGACAAGACTGTTGAAGCAGTAAAAGGCATGGTCGATTCCTTCAACGAGATTCTTGAGCTTGTGAATACGCATGTTAAGACCAAGCCGGACCGCGACTACTCGCCGCTGACTGACGAGCAGAAGGAAGAGCTGAGCGAAAGTCAGATTGAAAAGTGGGAAACTAAGGCAAAACAGGGAATTCTGTTTGCAGATATGGACCTGCGGATGATGGCAGATAATCTCAGAACAGTGATTAATTCTGGAAATACTACGGAATTATCCGCGATGGGAATTACCGTTTCCACCAATTACAGTGATAACGGTAAGCTGGTATTTGACGAGACGAAGTTCAGGACGGCGCTTCAGAATGATCCGGATGCTGTACGGGAAGCATTTACCAGAGCGATAGGTAAGGACGAAAAAGGGAATGTGACGACACAGGGCGGCCTGATGGTTACAATGAAGAATATCATGGACAAATACGGTTCCATGACAGGAGCGACCAAAGGTATACTGGTAGAGCGTGCAGGCTCGATCTACGCGCCCACAAGTGTCCTGTCAAACAGTCTTCAGAAACAGATGGACAAAATTGATGATTATATCGAGCAGTTGCAGAAGAAGCTGGAGACAGAGACAGATCGTTATATCTCCCAGTTTACTTCTCTGGAGACGTTGATTTCTCAGATGAATAACCAAAGCAGTTATCTGAGTTCGATGTTTGCTTAGGAACTGCTCTATAGAATAAAGCAGATAAAAGAAAGTGAGAGCAGGAAGCATGGCAAATGGATATCAATCATATAAGAATCAGTCGGTTATGACTATGACACCGGGAGAGATGCTTCTCCTCCTTTACGATGAGCTGACGAAGAGGCTGGTAAGGGCGGAACTGGCATTAGGGAAAGAGGATTATACGCTGTTTGATTCATCCGTTCACCGATGTGTCGAGATCGTGCAATATCTTAAGGATACCTTGAATTTTAATTATGAGATCAGCAGAGAGCTGAATACCATGTATGATTTTTTCTTATATGAACTGAGTCGTGTGTCTGCCGCGAGAAAAGCAGATGTTATCACGGAGCTCAAGCCGCTTGTCAAGGAATTGAGGGATACTTTTGCGGAGGCCGCAAAGAAAGCGTGATGTGGTGATGGAACAGAATTACGGAGAATTATTGACGGAGATCGCCAAGATCCTTCAGAAAAAGTATGCACATATGTCAGAGATCAGCAGGCTGACGGCGGAGATGGCGGAGGAGCTTTCGCGGGATGACAGAGTGAGTGTGCAGATGACTCTCGGTATGCGCGGGGAGGAACTTGAGAAGGTGCGGGAGTGCGATCACAAGCTTCATCTGTTTTTAAGCAGTGTTCCGCCGGAGCTTGGAGAGTGGCTTGCAGAAGTGATTGCAGGCAAAGTCAGCAGCTCAGAGAAATATGGGAAGGAAGGTATGCTGATCGTGCGTCTGGCAGGGAATACACGCACTGTCTGGGAGAGGACGATGACGATCGACCGCCATATGAATAAGCGGCTGGCAGGAGCGGACTCTTTCTATACGGACAGATAAGTAATGGGATAAAAGAAGATGCCGATACGGAAAGCGGATAGAGATATCTGCTTTCCATATTTGGCATTTTTGTGTTTCAGCGGTGTTTGGTTAAATACTGACAGGCGGTATGGGTGAATGATGAAAGAAATTGAATTTAAATCTGTGAATAAAATATATAAACCAGACGTTGTGGCGCTGGAGGATTTTTCTCTTACCATTGAGGAGGGAGAGTTTGTCTTTGTGACCGGGCGGAGTGGTTCAGGAAAAAGCACATTTTTAAAGCTCTTAAGTGGTCAGATCTTCCCTACTTCCGGGGAGATGTGGGTGCGCGGAAGTGATGTGTCGTCTCTGACACGGGATCAGATCCCCTACTACCGGCGGCAATTCGGGATCATGCAGGCGGATCTTGGACTTTTAAAGGAACAGACGGCCAGGCAGAATATTGAGCTTGCTATGCGCGCCACAGAGCAGCCCGTCGGACGGACAAAAAAGCGGACAGAGCAGACGATGCGCGTGGTCGGGATAGCTGACCGGGCGGAACATTACCCCAAAGAGTTGTCCGGCGGCGAGGCGGCGAGAGTGCTGCTTGCGAGGGCGCTGGTCACTGATCCGAAGATCCTGGTTCTGGACGAGCCTACGGCCAATCTGGACCCGTCTGCGGCATGGGATCTGATGTGCCTGATCGATGAGATCAACCGGAAAGGGCTCACCGTTCTTGTGGCAAGCCACAACAGAGAGCTGGTAACGATCATGAAAAAACGGGTGGTCACATTGGCTGCAGGCGTTATCGTTGCAGATGAAAAAAATGTAATCTACAGCTCCACTGCCGGGGATATTTTTGACGAACGGCGGGTGATCAGAGAGCGTGAGGAACGCAGAAAAAAGCAGAAAAGACGCTGAGAAAGAATGGAAAATGCGCACAAACATGCTTAATATTTGCCAATAGATGACGATATTTATAGTGAAGAATAAAGATTACCGTTCACGGTCTGCGGCTGGCCGCGGAATGAACAGTAACGCATGAAGTCCACGAAATGATCAATATGCAGAGACATATGGTGTGAGGAGGAAGGGCAATGAAGATAGATATCAATAAAAGAATTCAACACTTCGACAGTTTGGCCTATAAATCAAAACTTGCTGCAAAAGATATGGGGACAGGTAAGACCAGCCTGAATCGTGACCGTGTGTTCATTGGTTCGGATGCTTCGCAGAGTGACAAGATGATCGCTGGCGAAGCTGCCCATAAGGTGATTCAGGAAGTGCGCAGTTCCACCACGCAGGATAAGATTGAGAATCTGAAACAGCAGGTGGCGGACGGGACATACCGCCCGGATGCCGAGAAGATCACGGCCCGCATACTGCTTGAGAAGGGAATAGTATAGGATGGATGAATTTAAGAAGATTATTGAACAGCTGATCAGTGTGTTTCAGCAGCTAACGAAGATTGAGCATGTGAAGCTTGACGCAGCCGCCGGAAAGCATGTGGGGACGGTGGAGGATTGTGTCACACAGCAGCAGGCCTTGCTGCTAAGGCTCAGGGGACTGGAGCAGTCGCGTGAGAGGGAGCAGAAAAAAGCCGGATATGAAGGATTGCAGTTCAGGGAGATTCTTGAGAGATGCCCGGACAGCGAACGTGAAGGATTATTTCAGTTATTTGACAGTCTCAGCAGAGAGATACAGATGTTCCGGGAAGTGAATGCTGATTCGAACGAGATTCTTAAGACGAATCTTCATATGATCGATAAGGCGCTACGCACAAAGACAGGAAAGACATACAACAGTAACGGGAAAGATGAAACCAATGTACGGCATATGACGAGCCGGAGAGTATAGACAGGAGGGATTTCTTATGGTACGTTCTACATTTGCAGGATTTAATATGGCGACACTTGCACTCAGTGCCAGCCAGCGAGCCATAGACGTGACAGGTCAGAACCTGTCCAATATCAATACACAGGGGTATACGAGGCAGCGTCTGGATCAGATCAGTCTTGATCCGGTAGGTCCCAGTTTTACCAATTCAAGCTTTAGTTCTAAGGTGGGTCAGGGTGTTATGATGACCGGCGTCAGCCAGATCAGAGACCCATTTCTTGATATTCAGTACCGTAGCCAGCTCCCGAAGGTGGGGACTGCCGATGCGATGGACGCTGTTCTTGCCCAGATCGGGCAGATATTTGACGAGACGGATAAGGATGCTGTCTCTGCTCAGTTTAAGTCGATTATTTCACAGCTTCAGAACCTCTCAAAGGGCGATAACACAGGAACTGTTCCGGCAGATACTGTCGTACGTTCTGCATGTGAGGTTCTTCTGAATACGATCCGTCAGAATGGAATTGAGATTCAGGGAGTTTATGACACTTTAAAGACGAAGCTGAATGATAATGTAATCCCGGAGATTAATAAAACAATACAAGACATTGTAGATAAGAATATCGCGATCAAGCAGGCGCAGGTGCTTGGCAGTCCGGCGCTGGAGCTTATGGATTCAAGGAATGAGCTGATCGATTCCCTGGCTACGTATTTCCCGATTGAGGCAACGTATGAAAAGCAGGATCTGGGCGGAGGAATCGTTGTTGACGTGCTCAATATCGATGTCAGGCTGGCCGACGGAACAAAGGTAAGGCTGATTGAAGATAACAGAGGCGGCGAAGTTAATCTGTCAAAGTACCAGGAAGACGGCAACGGCCATAAAGCCGGTGATATCGTAGAGCCGATTGAGCTGTACTTTAAGACGGCGGAAGAGAATCCCAAGACTTACGGCGGCGGTATGGAGGCTCTGAAAAAGGAGCTGCCGAATGAAATTAACAGTTATCTTGATGATATCGCTGAATTGAATGAATCTATCTTGAAGGCGCAGGATAGGATTGCACAGTTACAGACGAAGATTACAGACGATTCTAGTGCTACAGCGAAGACTTATGAGGACAGAATTAATAGCTATTTAGATACTATAGAGGCTATGAATACGGCTGTCAACACTGCGAACACAAAGATAGACACGTTGAATACAGATATTACTACGCTGAACACAACGATTGACACTTTGAGAACGCAGATTAAGGCCGAGACTGATGCGCAGAAGAAGGCGGAGCTTAATGCGCAGCTCACTGCGGCGAAGAAGAATCTGCAAAGTAAACAGACGGAGCTTAACGCAGCTCAGAACGAGCGCACGGCAGCTCAGAATACGCGTTATCAGAATTTTAGCAAGATTGAGAAGTATTTGCCGGGTGTAAGCTATCAGATGTCTGCTGCTGACCCGAATTTCATGGAAGTGAACTTGAATTCGACGGATGCGGCTGGAAATGCAGTGTCAACACCATTGATTGCAGCAAATGGAAAGACTCATGTTGCAGTCAGCAATGTATTAACAACGAATCAGGATGCGGATGTTCAATTTACGGCGGGCGGAGTTACCGCACCTGCAAGTAAGACGGTCAATAGTGCGGTCAATAATGCGATATCGGATACGAAAAAGCAGATTACAGAGATTGAAGCGAAGATTAAGCAGTATGAGAAAGACCGTGATGAGAAGGTTGCTGAGCTTCAGGTATATTTCCCGAAAAATACGCTTAATGCAACGGTGGGACCTGACAATGT
>Ga0137306_101896_pt1 | contig 19306 bp, 20 predicted proteins | sample Inofroosms_March_FD_97187 | JGI IMG/M metagenome (GOLD analysis project Ga0137306, IMG submission 97187) | Mouse cecal microbial communities from Vienna, Austria - N-Acetylneuraminic and N-Acetylglucosamine D2O microcosms_March | ecosystem: Host-associated > Mammals > Digestive system > Large...
CGCGAAGATCCGGAAGCTGGCACTTGAAAAACTGCCACGAAGGAGTCATGGATGCAGGCCGATAATGGAACAGATTCGGGGTGGAAAAGATCTATCTGCGCACTGTGTCCCCTTGTCCACGGAGGGTACACAGATATGAGAAAACAGCTGGACGGTCTGATGGATATCATCCGGTACAGCTTTCAGCTTGACCTTTACAGCAATTCAGACGGATCCCTCATCATTAGCTCCGCTGGCTGTTGGAGGGTCTAAACCCGGGAACAGCCAAAAGCGATTCGGAAATGGGGCCCGCCAAAGCTCGAAAAATTTTAGAAGTTTCTTGTAGATTATATGAGAAGTATGTATAATAGAATAGAAACAAACCACATGCTATTTCACGGGAGGTATCTAAATGAAGAGAAAATTTGCAGCAGCAGGAACCGGCCTGGCAGCCGGGATGATGGCGGCAGCCATGACCATGAACGTATTCGGTGCTCAGATCACGGAAGATAAGGCGAAGTCCATCGCTCTGGACCATGCGGGAGAGAAGGAGGAGAATCTGTTTTCCGTGAAGCTGGAGGCGGACATTGAGAACGACAGGCAGATTTATGAAGTGAAATTGGTGACCCGGGATTACAGAGAGTATGAGTATGAGATTCTGACCGAAGACGGGACGATCATGTCCATAGATTATGAAAAGAAGATCCTGGCCACACCCCGGACCTCCAAGCCGGCCATCACTATGGAAAAGGCCAAGGAGACGGCTCTGGAGCAGGCAGGAAAGAAGGCAGAGGATGTGACTTTTGTCAAGGAAGAGAAAGAGTATGACGACGGCATCCTGGTTTATGAGACAGAGTTCCACACCGCAGACAGGGAGAAGTATAAATATGAATTCAATGGTTCTGTCGGTGAGATCATCAGCTGGGAGTATGATGGATGGGATCATCTGCTGGCAGACAAAGACCAGACAGGCGGAGCTTCCGACAAGGCAGACGTCATAACCGGACCGGAGGGAGCCAGGGCGGCTGCTTTAAAGATGGCAGGGCTGAAGAATTCCGATGTGAGATGGGGAAAGATCGAGAGAGATCACGAGGACGGCCGCCTGATATATGAAGGAAAGTTCTACTGCGGGATCATGGAATATAAATTTGAGATCGACGGGGCCACGGGACAGATCCTGGACTGGGAAGTGGAAAGTATTTATGATTAAAAGAAATTTTTTTCGATTTCGGAAGATCTATAAATAAATTATTAAGAAAAAATAAAAAAACTGTTGACATTTCTGTGCATATCTGATAAATTATAGTCATAACCGAATAATCATTGGATTGTAACTGATAAGCAGGCAAAACCAGTTTTGAATAGGACTTCATGAGAAGCCGCTGTTTAAAATTGGTTTTTTTTATGGAAGACCAGAGTTATGAAAATTGAAAAGATTATAAACAATAATGTAGTCAGTGCCCTGGATGCAGACGGAACCGAGATCGTGGTCATGGGAAAAGGAATCGGTTATCATGTAAAACACGGCATGGAGGTTCCCAGGGATAAGGTGGAAAAAATATTTCGTCTTGATAATCCAGGGATCGTCAGCAAGTTCAGAAATCTGCTGGCCCAGATGCCTCTGGAGCACCTGCAGATCTCATCGGAGATCATTGATTATGCCAGGAATGTGCTCAACAAAAAGCTGAACCACAATATCTATCTGACGCTGACGGACCATATCAATTTTTCCATTGAACGGTATCGGAAGAAGATGATGTTTACTAATCCGCTGATTCGGGAAGTAAAGAATTTTTACAGAGAAGAATATCTGGTAGGCGAGTATGCCGTGGCCCTGATCGACAGAAAGCTGGGGATCCGTTTTCCGGCAGATGAGGCGGCGTCCATTGCCCTTCATATTGTAAATGCAGAATATAATATCAAGATGAGGGATACCATAGACATCACGAATCTGATTCAGGAGGTTATGGGAATCATCAGGGAGTATTTTCACATAGAATTGGACGAGAACTCTTTGAGTTATGAGCGGTTGATCACTCACCTGAGATTTCTGGCCGGGAGGATCTACTGCAGGGAACTTTCAGACGGAGCGAATCTGGAGTTCTCCCGGATGATCTCCGAGATGTATCCGGAAGAATACCGGTGCAGTTTAAAAATCCGGGATTATATCCAGGAAAAATATGAGCATTATGTAACTGACGAGGAAGTGTCATATTTAGCCGTGCACATCAAGAGGGTGCATGTGTAGAGAAAGAGAGGCGGTTTATTTGTTTGATTCAATTAAGAAGTTATTGGGCGGTCAGGGATCGAAGGCAAAAAAGATGATCCTGGCGCCTGTACCGGGAAAGGCTATCCCCATGAGTGAGGTGGCGGATCCTACGTTCAGCCAGGAGATACTGGGAAAAGGAGTAGCCATCGTCCCCACGTCAGGGACTGTCGTAGCGCCGGCATCAGGGAAAGTGGCAGTGATGTTTGAGACGAAGCATGCAGTCAGCATTAAGACGGATTTCGGGGCGGAGCTGATCGTTCACATCGGATTGGATACGGTAAATCTGAAGGGACAGTATTTCCGGGCCTGTGTGTCTCAGGGAGATATGGTGAAGGCAGGGGATGTGCTGGTAGAAGTGGATTTAGAGCAGGTGAAGGCAGCAGGTTATGATGTGACTACGCCGGTGATCATCTGCAATACACCGGATTATCCCGATATGGTATGCAAAAGCGGCATGGAAGTGAAAGCTCTGGATCCGATCATCGAATTATAGGAAGGCGTTATGGTCAGGAGGACATTTGTTTTAAAAGATCCCGAAGGGCTTCATGCCAGGAATTCCGCAAAGGCAGTCATGGCATGCAGAGACAGCAAAGCTTCAGTGACGCTGGAGTACGGAGGGGAGACCGCAGATGGGGGAAACATTCTGGAGGTCATGTCTCTGAGGGCCCGGTATGGCGACGAGATCAGGATAACGGCAGAGGGAGAAGGGGAGCAGGAGATTACAGAGGAGATTGAAAAAGCTTTGAACGGCATTATGATTTAAATCCGGGCCGGATTTAAATAAACCAAGGAGACGGCCTTTTTGGCCTAAAGAAAGGAGTTTTTATTATGATGAAGTATTTTCAGAAACTTGGTAAGTCGCTCATGCTTCCCGTAGCGTGTCTGCCCATATGCGGTATCCTTATGGGTATCGGATACATACTGGCGCCGGCTGCCATGGCAGGTGAGGTTCAGGGTTTTACGGCAGGAGGATTCATGTATTCTGCAGGTCTGTTCCTCATCAAGGCAGGAGGAGCGCTGATCGACAACATGTCATGGCTGTTTGCCATCGGAGTGGCCGTAGGCATGGCAGATGACAGCGACGGTGCGGCTGCACTGGCCGGTCTGGTGTCCATGTACATGATCACCACCCTTCTCAGCAGCGGCACGGTTGCAGGTATCACAGGCAAAGAGGCAGACCCGGCTTTCGACAAGATCGTGAACCAGTTTGTGGGTATCATCTCCGGTCTCATCGGCGCTACCTGCTATAACAAGTACAAAGGCGTAAGGCTTCCGGACGCTCTGGCGTTTTTCAGCGGCAAGAGAGCGGTGGCCATCTTTACGGCCCTGTATTCCATCGTGGCTTCCCTGGTTCTGTTTATTGTATGGCCCATCGTGTACGGCGCATTGGTTGCTCTGGGTGCATCCTTTATCAGCATGGGCGCTCTGGGCGCGGGAATCTACGCGTTCTTTAACCGTCTGCTGATTCCCTTCGGACTGCACCACGCACTGAACTCCGTATTCTGGTTTGACGTGGCGGGCATCAATGACCTGGGCAACTTCTGGGGCAACACCGGCGTCTTTGGTCAGACCGGTATGTACATGACAGGATTCTTCCCGTTCATGATGTTCGGTCTCCCGGCGGCGTGTCTGGCCATGTATCAGACCGCAAAACCCGAGAAGAAGAAAATGGCTTACGGCCTTCTGTTTTCCGCAGCCTTCTGTTCCTTCTTCACAGGCGTTACAGAGCCCATCGAGTTCGCATTTATGTTCCTGGCTCCCGGACTGTATGTAGTACACGCTCTGCTGGCCGGTATCACCGCAGGCATCACCGTGGCTCTTCCTATCCGTGCAGGCTTCTCCTTCTCCGGCGGCGCCGTGGATATGGTGCTCAGCTCCTTTACGCCACTGGCTCAGAACCCCTGGCTGCTGATTCCCATCGGAGTGGTAGTGGGCGTGATCTACTATGTAGTGTTCCGCTTCGTGATCACAAAGTTTAACTTAAAGACTCCCGGCCGCGAGGACGACGACGACGAGACTCAGGTTGTTCTGGCCAACAACGACTTTACCCAGGTTGCCAGAATCATCCTGGAAGGCGTAGGCGGAGCTGCCAACGTTGCCTCCATCGACAACTGCATCACCAGACTCCGTCTGGAGATCAAGGATTACACCGGTGTGGACGAGAAGAAGATCAAATCCGCAGGCGTGGCAGGTGTCATCCGCCCGGGCAAGAATTCCGTCCAGGTGGTTGTGGGAACTCAGGTGCAGTTCGTGGCAGATGAGTTTAAGAAGCTGTGTAAATAGACGTCTTGCCTGCCGCCGCCATGGCTGCCGTGCAGCACTTTCACAGTATATGATAATATTATAAATAAAGAGTACAAAATCACATTGTTTTTCCCGGCCTTCCCCTTTATAATAAAGGGGAAGGCTTATTTATACGCAGGCCCCGAAAGGAATATTACCGCCTGTCGGCGGCACGGGGACACGCGGCGAGTAGGAGAAAAAGCCTCCCCTATTCGATTTCCCTATAAAAAGCCAATAGAAATGGAGGAAAATGATATGGCAATCTTGGTAACTGGCGGTGCCGGATATATCGGCAGCCATACATGTGTGGAACTGCTGAACGCAGGGTATGATGTGGTGGTACTTGACAACCTCTGCAATTCCTGCAGGGAATCTTTAAACCGGGTGGAGGAGATCACCGGGAAAAAAGTAACCTTTTATGAGGTGGATCTTCTGGATCAGCCGGCGGTCAGAAAAGTGTTTGACAATGAAAAGATTGATTCCGTCATTCATTTTGCCGGTTTGAAGGCAGTGGGTGAGTCCGTATTTAAACCTCTGGAATACTACCACAACAATATTACCGGAACTTTGATTCTCTGCGACGAGATGAGAAAGCATGGAGTGAAGAGCATCGTGTTCAGTTCCTCTGCCACGGTTTACGGCAATCCCGCATTTGTGCCCATTACAGAGGAGTGTCCCAAGGGCGAGATCACCAATCCCTACGGCCGCACCAAGGGTATGCTGGAGCAGGTTCTCACAGACCTCCACACCGCAGATCCGGAGTGGCAGGTGATGCTTCTGAGATATTTTAATCCCATCGGCGCCCATGAATCAGGAAGGATCGGCGAGAATCCCAAGGGGATCCCCAACAATCTGCTTCCCTACATCACTCAGGTGGCAGTAGGCAAGCTGGTATGCCTGGGTGTGTTCGGCAACGATTACGATACGCCGGACGGAACCTGCATCAGGGATTATATCCATGTAGTGGATCTGGCTGACGGCCACGTGAAGGCTCTCCAGAAGCTGGAGAAGAGCGAGGGCGGCGTATGGATCTATAACCTGGGAACAGGGACAGGTTACAGTGTACTGGATGTGATCAATGCTTTCGAGGAGGCCAACGAGTTAAAGATCAACTATGTCTTCAAAGAGCGCAGAGCGGGAGATGTACCTGCCTGCTATGCAGATCCATCCAGGGCTGAGGCAGAACTGGGCTGGAAGGCAAAGAGAGGGATCAAGGAGATGTGCCAGGATTCCTGGAGATGGCAGAAGAATAATCCGGAAGGATATGCGCAGTAAGTCACAAATGATCATGATCAGAGGCAGAAATCTGGACACAGGTTTCTGCCTCTGATTTTGTATCCCGGAAAAGTGCATCCCGCACACCAGTTTACAGTTCAATAGTACCGTTCACGGATCGTACTTTTGTAGCTTCCCGGATTTTCCTTAAAAAGAATCGTTACCGGCGCATGTTTTTCTATAGGTTCGCAGTTACTCAGGACCTGATGGAGATAGAGCTGCTGTACGGCATTATACCCCTGGGCAAAGGGCTGCTGAGAGATGAGACAGTCGATCTTATCTGACTCAAGAAGCCTGATGTTTGCGGGAACCGCATCGTAACCGATGATGGCCGGACGTTTACCGGGAAAGATCCGGCAGATCTCATCCATGTAGAGATAAGTAGAGGTATTGGTGATGAATATCCCGTCAAGTTATGGATATGCTGAGAGAAAACTCCTCAGCTGATTTGTGATGTCATCAGTATGGTCAAGCATGCAGCTGATAACGGCAATCTGATCTCTCCCCGAGAAATAGCTGCGGAAACTTGCTGTTCTCTGTGCCGATGTATAGGACTTGTCTCCGTGTCCGATAACGGCAAAACATCTTCCGTCAGGTTTGAGCATGGTCATGATCTTGCCCGCCGTATGCCCGGCGATATGGCAGTTCTGAGAGGTGTCGATCAGGGGAGAGGCCCCGGGGTAACTTGTATTGACAAATGCATAGGGGATACTGCCCACCTCTTCGAGAAAATGCTTCACGTCTTCCGGTGAATTGGGGGCCAGGACCAGACCGTCGATGTCCTGGGTCAGCAGGCGCTTTCCTGCATGATAAAGACTGTTCTCTGACGAGTCGCCGAAATATTCAAAGATCAGCTGAGCAGACAGAGATTTCATATCCTTGGAAGCTGCGATGCAGCCGTCATGTAAAATCTCCCAGTAACTATCGTCGCCGTTTTCAAACTCTCTGATGAGAACCCCGAATTTGTACTGTTTGTTCAGTCGCAGATTTCGGGCAAATTGGTTGGGTTCAAAGCCGTTCTCCCGAATAATATCATGCACAAGTTCGATTGTCGCGGCTTATTTCGAAGGTGTTACAGGTCTTGGAGCAACTCCGGTGAACATGCCTCTGAATGAGACTTACAGCGCTATCTCTTCAAAGGCCATAGACGGCTGGGAAGGAACTGCCATTGCGGCAGTGAGCAACCGGTATTTTGAAGTCTGCGACTACTGCGTCCTTACAGGTCATTTTCAGCTGATCAACGGTCTGAGGTGCGGTGAGAAGTGGTTTAAAACTCTTCCGGAAGATCTTCAGGAACTGATGATCTCGGAGATCGAAGCCTGCGGTGTCATTGAATCCGAGATGGCAGAGGAAGAAACTCAGACAGCTCTTGAAGAGCTTAAAAAGCAGGGTATGACTCTTGTGGAGATCGACAAAGAACCCTTTATCCAGGCATCCAATGCGGGTTATGAAAAATTAGGTCTGGCTGATCTGAGAAAAGAGAGCTATACACAGATAGGGAAGTAGAGGCTGGTTTTATGTTCGGAGGAATATATGAAAAGACTGAGACGAATATATAAAAACTTTACAAAAGCGGAAGAGGCGTTTCTGGGCCTGCTGCTGGTAGCCATCACGGTGCTGGTGTTCAGCTCCGCCGTGGCCAGGGCACTGAGCGCTCCGATCATTGTGTTTCTGATCCTGCTTTTTCTCGGGATGTCCATTGCATTTGCCATCGGTATTTCCGGATTCACATTTTTTCTGGCAACTCCCGGAGGGCTGCCTCTGACTGTAGTTGCCCAGAAAGCCATATCGACGTCCCAGTCGTTTACAATGCTGGCAATCCCCTTGTTTATCTTTGCCGGAAATCTGATGAACAATACTGGCATCACCAAAAGGCTGGTAAGGCTTGCGGATGTCCTGACAGGACATATGTACGGAAATATCGCTCAGGTATCCTGTATTCTCTCGGCACTTATGGGCGGATGCTCCGGCTCTGCCGCCGCGGATGCGGCCATGGAGTGCCGGCTGCTGGGACCGGAGATGACAGAGCGGGGTTATTCCAACGGCTGGTCGGCGGCATCAACGGCTGGTCCTCCCTGATCGTGTGTACGATTCCGCCTTCCATGGGTCTGATCCTGTACGGTTCCGTGGGAGAGATCTCTATCGGAAAACTGTTTACGGCAGGTCTTATTCCCGGGATCATGATGACTATTGTGCTTATGTTTGCCGTGAGCGTCTCTGCGAAAAGACGCAATTATGTGCCTGCCAGAGAGAAACGGGTGTCCTGGAGGGAGATCCTGCTGGCTGTGAAAGACGGAATCTGGGCGCTGCTGTTTCCGATCTTCCTCATCGTGTTTATGAGGTTCGGGATTATGACGGCTTCGGAGTCCGGAGCGTTTTCGGCAGTCTATGCCATGTTTGTGGGAAAATTTATTTACAGGGAACTGACATGGGAATCCTTTCTTGTGTCCGTGAGGGACAGTACAAAGGATATTGCCGTTGTGGCGCTCATCCTTGCCCTTTCGGGGATATTCGGATACGGCATCGTGTATGACAGGATCCCTCAGGTCATGACGGAAGGACTTATGGCCATCACCGGCAACCGGTATGTGATGCTGGGAATCATCTGCCTTCTGCTGATCTTTATGGGAATGTTTATTCAGACAACGGTAATCCGTCTGATGATGACGCCTATCCTCATCCCGGTGATCCGGTCTGTGGGCATTGACCCTGTTCATTTCGGGCTTATTATGATGACCTGCTGTACAAGCGGCATTATGACGCCTCCGGTGGGATCCGCCCTGTATGCCACATCCTCGATTATGGGATGTTCGCCGGAGGAGACCTTTAAAGAAGGAATCCCGTTTTTTCTCGGGATCATCGCTACGGTAGTGATTATGATCATATTTCCGGATCTTGTACTTTGGCTGCCTGATCTTTTGTTTAAATAACAGGCGATTTGGGGAAAGGAGATTCTAAGTGATTCAGTTTACAGAAAAACAGATAGCAGATTTCAGGAACAGAGGCGCCCGCACCTAGGCCATGGCAGACTGGCTGCTCCGTGCGCCTGGAGTTTGACATAGAAAGTCTGAAATCATACCGATGTCCCATGGTCACAAAGAGTCCGGCGGAGAGGCTTATGAGGGAGCCTGGTGGAGATGGCTCAATGCTTTCAATTATACCAGTACCTATTATCTGAGCCTGCTGTATGTGCTCACAGGTGACAGACGGTACGGGGAGCGGGCAAAAGAGGTGATTCTGACCTACACAAAATATTATCCCGATTATGAGGTCCACGGGGACATTCCCTATAACAACCCAGGAAAGGCCAACAGCCAGACTCTGGATGACGAAGAGCTTATCCGCCATGCTCTCTACGGGAGATACGGCCTCTATGATCAGCTGGAAAAGGGGATGCTGAAAGACGGATTCTGGTTCGAATGCTCCAGCTGTTATCATTTCTTTGCCCTGATGAACTTTTTCATGTTTGAAAAATTTACGGTCCATACAAAATGGAGCAATATACGGCACGGTAATTACAGGAAAATGATCCTGTTTGCCTGTAAACTGCTCGAGAGCAATTATCGGATCCCCATGCTCAATGACTGCCAGATCTATCAGGGAGATCCGGATGCCTATGAGGTATTTGAGTTTGCCTACGGACAGATGAGGGAAAAAGAGATGCTTGCGGTTCTGCAGCATAAATACAGAAACGGGGCGAGGGAGGGGGGTGGAAGCATTTTTCTACGGCGCGGAGGATCTGCCCCGGGAGCCGGTGAAGGCGGCCATGGAGGATTACCATGATGAAACCGGTTCAGGACTTACGGTGCTCCACCGGAAAAACGACCAGTACCTTCTGGTGAAGCACGGCCCCTTTGGCGGAGAGCACGATCATTATGACAAACTGGAATTTTCTTATGCCTGTGAAGGAAAAAATGTTTCCACGGATCTGGGTACTACCGGTTACGGAGCCCGCCTTCATTATGACTATTTTAAAAATACGGTTTCTCATAACACCATCGTCATGGACGAGGAGAATCAGACTCCTGCCTGCGGACGGATCCGAAGATTTGAAAACAGTCCTGAATATGCTCTCGTCGATGCGGAGACCACATGGTCAAAGGATTATCAGGTTCCGGATTCTTTTATTATCAGGCAGTGGAGCGATGAGGCCTATGAAGGTGCGTATTTCAGGCGGCAGATCATATTCAGCGATGATTTTATCGTGGATGTGGAGACTGCGGTCTGTCCCCGGCCCTCTTTTGATGTACACGGGGCGGAAAGGAAATATGCCGCTAAAGCGGCCCGCCCCGGCACGGCGAGCAGGGAAAAGCCTCCCCTACTCGATTGTATACGGAGCGTAAATATGAAAGCAGAACAAATGTTCTGAAAGGGCTTGCACAATTCAGGAAGGAATGATATAATCGGTACAGAACAAACGTTTGGAGAGAGGGCAGGAAGATGTTGATCCAGGAACAGATGGAACTGCAGAGAAAGCTGGAGATTTTATCGGACGCAGCCAAGTATGATGTGTCCTGTACATCCAGCGGAGTGGAGAGAAAAGGGAAGAAGGGGATGCTGGGGAACGCAGTGTCGGCAGGACTCTGCCACAGTTTTGCGGCTGACGGGCGGTGTATCTCTCTTCTGAAGATCCTGTTTACCAATCAGTGTATCTATGACTGCCGGTACTGTGTGAACCGCCGGTCCAACGATGTGGTCCGCACGGCGTTTACTCCTGACGAGGTGTGTACTCTGACCATGGAGTTTTACCGGCGCAATTATATAGAAGGATTATTTTTAAGCTCCGGGATCCTTAAGAGCCCCGATTATACTATGGATCTGATCTTTCAGACTCTGAGGAAGCTGAGGGGAGAGTGCCGGTTTAACGGATATATCCACGTGAAGGCCATACCAGGCGCGGATCCGGTGCTCATCGAGCAGGTAGGGCTTCTGGCCGACAGGATGAGTGTGAATCTGGAGCTTCCCACGGCCCAGGGCCTTAAGAGCCTGGCGCCGTCCAAGTCCAGATCCAGGATCCTGGCGCCCATGCGGCAGATCCAGAAGGGGATCCGGCTCCAGAGGACGGAGATCGTCCCCCGTGCGACAGGGCGGAGGTTTGTACCCGCGGGCCAGAGTACTCAGATGATCGTGGGGGCAACCCCGGAGAGTGATTATCAGATGATCAAGGTGGCGGAAGCCCTGTACCGCAATTATGATCTGAAGAGAGTGTTCTACTCCGCTTTCGTGCGGGTCAATGACGACAGCAGTCTTCCGGTGCTTCCCGGCGGTCCCCCTCTTCTTCGGGAGCACAGGCTGTATCAGGCCGACTGGCTGCTGCGGTTTTACGGTTTTCAGGCGGATGAGCTGCTGACAGAGGAGCAGCCCCATTTTAACGTGCTCCTGGATCCCAAGTGTGACTGGGCCCTCCGTCATCTGGAAGCGTTTCCGGTAGAGATCAACCGGGCGGACTATTCCGCCATCCTGCGGGTACCGGGCATCGGAGTCAAATCGGCCAAACGGATCGTGGCGGCCAGGAGAGGGACAGCTCTTGATTTCCCGGACCTAAAGAAGATGGGAGTGGTACTGAAGAGGGCGTTTTACTTTATCACCTGCAGCGGGCGCATGATGGCCCCGGTCAGGATTGATCAGGATTATATCACCAGAGAACTGGTAGGGGAGGAGAAGCGGAGGACCTGGGATATCAGCCACGGAGATACTTACCGGCAGCTGTCCATGTTTGACGACGGGCGGCTCTCCCCGGCGCCAGGATCCGAGGATGTCCGGGGGGCTGTACTGGGACAGCTTTAGAGATCCGGGCAGGCCAGGCCGGAGTCAGGAGGAGAGGAAGATGACGATTTTTGTGTGCAGAGATACCATGGCCGGGATTCTCTGCGGAGTTTATGATGCATGGATGAGCCGTCTGGGCCACGGCAATGTGGCGCTGGAACTGGAAGATCAGGGGAATATGCAGATGTTCTGCCAGTACCGTCAGGTGGAGGAGACGGAGGAGAAGACGGAAAAGGTAATCAGAGCCGTCAGGGAGAAGGCGGGACAGGAGGCCTGTGAGATGATATTCCGGGTCTCTCTGAGCAGAGAAGAAGGGAAGGCAGATCGGATCTACCGGTTTCTGGTCTATGCCCTCAACAGCAGGAGAAAGATTACGGATATGCTGCAGATCCCGGCTGTGTACGAGGTGTTCCGGATAGACAGGAACGTGGGCAACGAAGCCCATCAGTTTATCCAGTTTTCCCGTTTTTCCAGGACCAGAGAGGGGATTCTTGTATGTACGGTGCGGCCCAAGAATGATGTCATTATCCTGATGGCCCCTCATTTTGCCGACAGAGTCCCGGGTGAACACTGGATCATCTATGATGAGGGCAGGAATAAGGCCGTGGTCCACAAGGCGGATGAGGGTTGGATCGTGGTCTGGACGGACACGGATCAGTGGAAGGAGAATCTCACAGGCAGTACGGACCAGAAAGAATTCGAAGAGCTGTGGAAAGTATTTCACCGTGCTGTGGCTATCACGGAGAGAACCAATTATGTGTGCCAGAGAGGCCATCTCCCTCTGTGGTACCGATCCCATATGACGGAATTTTAGTAAACTTTCGCTTGTCTTTTTCTCACGGATAGAGTATAGTTAGATCATCAGGAATTTCATTGGTTCATCAGCGCAGTTTCTGCGTTCCAGGGTACATGATTCTGTACCGTATTCCATGTATGAAGAGAAAAAGGAGGTTGAAGGTGTATTGTAAAGTGAATAGTGCCGGCCTTCGGGGTATCGACGGATATTCCGTGTCCGTAGAAGTGGATGTGGGAGAGGGCCTTCCGGGAGTGACCATGGTAGGCGTGCTGTCCTCAGAGGTGAAGGAGGCTCAGGACAGGGTGAGGACCGCTCTCAAGAATTCCGGCTATCATTTCCGGCCGGGAAAGGTGACGGTAAACCTGTCGCCGGCAGACATCCGAAAAGGAGGAACCGGATTCGATTTTCCCATCGCAGTGGGGATGCTCTGTGCCTACGGGATCCTGGACGCGGGGATTCTGGATGATGCGGTGCTTCTGGGAGAACTGGGGCTCAACGGAGAGCTGAAGCCCATAAGAGGGATCCTGTCCCTGGTATCCAGAGCCAGGGAGGATGGACGGCGCAGATGCTTTCTTCCCGGCGAGAACGTGCAGGAAGGCAGGGCCATAGAAGGCATCCAGGTGATCGGGGTGAGAAGCCTGAGGCAGATGGCAGAGTTTATGGAAGACGCCGGGAAGATCACGAAAGCGGCATCGGAGACGGAGGGAGAGGACGCAGAAGAGGATGAGACCGGGTGGGACGGCTGTCCGGATTTTGCTCAGGTTCAGGGTCAGATCCTGATGAAACGGGCCACAGAGGTGGCGGCAGCCGGGCGCCACAATCTTCTCTATATCGGTCCGGCGGGAACAGGAAAGACCATGATTGCCGAGCGGATACCCGCCATCATGCCCTCCTGTACTCAGGAAGAATGTCTGAACATCTCCAGGGTCTACAGCATATGCGGCCTGCTTCCGGGCAGAGGAAAACTGATGAGACGCAGGCCTTTCCGCAGTCCCCATCACTCTGTCACCGCCACGGCCCTCACGGGAGGAGGGAGAAATCCCATACCGGGCGAGATGTCCCTGGCCTCCGGCGGCGTGCTGTTTTTAGATGAATTTCCGGAGTTTTCCAAACATGTCATCGAGATGATGCGCCAGCCTCTGGAGAGCAGGAAGGTAGTGCTGTCCAGAGTCAGCGGAAGATACGAATTTCCCGCCGATTTCATGCTGGTAGCGGCCATGAATCCCTGCGAATGCGGCTATTATCCGGACAGGAGCCGATGCCGGTGTTCGGAACAGCAGGTCCGCAGATATCTGGGAAGGATATCCAAACCCATCCTGGACCGGATCGACATCTGCGTGGAGGCGGCTCCCATGAGTTTTGAGGAACTTAAGAACAACAGCCCTCAGGAGACGTCGGCCCAGATCCGGAGGAGGGTGGAGCTTGCCAGGGAGATTCAGGCAGAACGGTTTAAGGGGACCGGGCTGTGCTTTAACAGCGAGATGAAAGAGGACCACATCCGCAGATACTGCGGACTGAAAAAATCGGACGAACAGTTCTTTCAGAAGGTTTACGAGAATATGAATTTAAGTGCCAGGGCATATGGAAGGATCCTGAAAGTATCCAGGACCATCGCGGACCTGGCGGGAAAGGAACAGATTGACCATGAACATCTCTGCGAAGCTGTCGGCTATCGCAGTCCGGAGGAAAAATATTGGAACAGCTGATACGGGAAAAGATCTGTCTGTACTGGCTGTCCCAGGTTCCTTCCATGGGGGCAGTGACGATAAAGAGATTGTGGGACAGGTATCATTCCTTTGAGAAGATATATAATATGGAAGGAAAAGAACTTAAGGATCAGGGATTTCTCAGGGCCGGGACAGAGGCGGATTTCGACAGCCGGAAAGGCCGCCTGAGAGAGGCACAGGAAGGATACCAGGGACTGGAAGAAAAAGGAATCCGTTTTGTCACGATTCTTGACAGGGAGTATCCCGACCGTCTCAGGCCTCTTCACGGAAGTCCGGCCATGCTGTACGTGAGAGGAAGGCTTCCGGAAGACGGCAGGCCTTCTGCAGCCGTCGTGGGGGCGCGGGGATGCAGCCATTATGGCAGGGAGACCGCCAGGTCTCTGGCCCGCTCCCTGGCAGAAGCAGGAGTGCAGGTGGTCAGCGGTCTGGCCGAGGGCATCGACGGGGCAGGTCACAGAGGGGCTCTTGATGTGGGAGGAGATACCTATGGGATCCTGGGATGCGGTGTGGATATCTGCTATCCCAGACACCATTTCTCCATGTATCTGGAGATCCCTGAGAGGGGAGGCGTGATCTCAGAGTTCAGACCGGGAGAGCCTCCGGCTTCCAGAAATTTTCCCATGCGCAACCGGATCATCAGCGGCCTGTCGGATGCGGTCATCGTGGTGGAAGCCCGGGAGAGAAGCGGTTCTCTGATTACGGCAGACTGCGGACTGGAACAGGGTAAGGAGATTTTTGCGGTTCCGGGAAGGACCACGGATGCCTTAAGCCGCGGGTGCAACGAGCTGATCCGCCAGGGAGCAGGGATAGTCACATCCGCAGATGATGTCCTGGATTTTTTCCGGATATCCGGGGAGAAAAAATTAAGAGTTCATGAAAAAAATGAGAATGGACTTGCCAAGAATGAAAAAATGTTGTATAGTTGCTTGGATTTACAACCGAAATTCATCGACAGAGTTGTAGAAGAAAGTGGGTTGTCTCTGGGAGAGTGTCTGACTCTGCTCCTGGAGCTGGAACTGAAGGGGAGAATCGTCCAGACAGCAAACCACTATTACGCAAAAAAGTTATGAAGAAGGAGTCAACATGGCAAAGTATCTGGTAATTGTGGAGTCACCTGCAAAAGTGAAGACCATCAAGAAGTTTCTGGGCGCCAACTATGAGGTGGATGCGTCCAACGGCCACGTCAGAGATCTGCCCAAAAGTCAGCTGGGCATCGACACGGAGAATGATTATGAGCCCAAGTATATCACCATTCGGGGGAAAGGCGATATCCTTGCAAAGCTCCGTAAAGAAGTCAAGAAGGCAGATGTGATCTATCTGGCGACAGACCCGGACCGGGAGGGGGAAGCCATCTCCTGGCATCTGATGAAGGCGCTGAAGCTGGATGAGGAGAGTGAGAAGAAGGACAAGAAGGTCTACAGGATCAGTTTTAACGAGATTACGAAGAATGCGGTGAAAACTTCTCTGAAGACGCCGAGAAAACTGGATATGGACCTGGTGGATGCCCAGCAGACGAGACGGATCCTGGACCGTATGGTAGGCTACAGTATCAGCCCTCTTCTGTGGGAAAAGGTGAAGAGGGGACTGAGCGCCGGACGGGTACAGTCCGTGGCTCTTCGGATGATCTGCGACCGGGAGGAGGAGATCAACGCCTTCATCCCGGAGGAGTACTGGAATCTGGAGGCAGATCTTTTTCAGGCAGGGGGCAGAAAGCCGCTGACGGCCCGATTCCATGGCGACTCTCAGGGAAAGATCACTATCCATAAAAAAGAAGAACTGGATCAGATCCTGAAAGATCTGGAGCAGGCTTCTTATGTGGTCAGCGAAGTGAAGCACGGAGAGCGGAGCAAAAAGGCTCCTCTGCCTTTTACTACCAGCACGCTTCAGCAGGAAGCTTCCAAGACTCTGAATTTTTCCACACAGAAAACCATGCGCCTGGCCCAGCAGCTCTATGAGGGAGTGGAGGTAAAGGGTCATGGCACCATCGGTCTCATCACTTATCTGCGTACAGATTCCACCAGAGTGGCGGAGGAGGCCGACAAAGCGGCGAGAGAATATATAGGCAGGACCTACGGAGACACTTATGTGGCTCAGGGGGAGAACGGCAAGAAGAATACCGGTAAGATCCAGGATGCCCATGAAGCGATCCGCCCTACGGATATTACACTGACTCCCGCAAAAGTAAAGGATTCCCTTCAGAGAGACCTGTTCCGGCTTTATCAGCTGATCTGGAAGCGGTTTACTGCCAGCAGGATGCAGCCGGCTCTCTATCATACCGTGTCCGTAAAAGTGCAGGCGGCCCGGTATGAGTTTACTCTGTCTGCCTCTAAACTGGCTTTTGACGGATTTATGTCTGTCTATGTACAGGAGGAGGATAAAGAAGAGTCAAACGCCCTCCTTGAAAAACTGGAGAAAGGCATGGAACTGAGACTGGGAGAACTCCGCAGCAGCCAGCACTTTACCCAGCCGCCGGCCCATTATACAGAGGCTTCCCTGGTGAAGGCCCTGGAGGAGCAGGGCATCGGCAGGCCAAGTACCTATGCTCCCACGATCACCACCATCATTGCCAGGCGGTATGTGGCAAAGGAGAACAAGAATCTGTATGTGACGGAGCTGGGAGAAGTAGTGAACAGGATCATGAAGGAAAACTTCCCCAGTATTGTGGATCTGCAGTTTACGGCCAACATGGAATATCTCCTGGACCGGGTGGGAGACGGGACGGTGGAGTGGAAAACCGTGGTCCGTAATTTTTATCCGGATCTTGACGAAGCGGTGAAGAAGGCAGAGAAGGAGCTGGAATCCGTGACCATAGCCGACGAGGTGTCCGACGAGATCTGTGATCAGTGCGGACGGAACATGGTGATCAAGTACGGTCCTCACGGCAAGTTTCTGGCCTGCCCGGGATTTCCGGACTGCAAGAATACCAAACCTTATTTTGAAAAAACCGGTGTGCCCTGCCCCAAGTGCGGCAAAGAGGTGGTTGTCAAGAAGACCAAGAAGGGACGGAAGTATTACGGATGTGAGAATAATCCGGAGTGCGATTTTATGTCATGGCAGAAGCCTTCCAGGACCGTTTGTCCTGAATGCGGCAGCTATATGGTGGAAAAAGGCAGCAAACTGCTGTGCAGCAACGAGCAGTGCGGATATTCTGCGAAACTGAACGGTCAAGTTTAAACCCGTTTTGAAGCGAATTATTAAAATGTTTGAAAATTTCCAATAAGTGTTGTTATTTTTTGAAATCTGTGATACAATTCTTGTATTACTATTAGTTGTAGCTCTTTTTTGCGGGCAAGAAGGAGGTTTTCGAAAAATGAGTGTACAGTTATTGGACAAGACAAGAAAAATAGGAAAATTATTGCACAATAATAATTCCAACAAAGTGGTGTTTAATGATATCTGTCACGTGTTGAGTGAGATATTGGATTCGAATATTCTGGTTATCAGCAAGAAAGGAAAGGTTCTTGGTATCAGTACCTGGCCCGGGGTAGATGAGATCGAAGAGCTGATCGATGACCAGCTGGGCGGTTTCGTGGATAAGATGCTCAACGAGCGTCTCCTGAGCATTCTCTCCACCAAGGAGAATGTGAATCTGGCCACGCTGGGATTTGCGGAGGAGAATGTAAAGAAGTATCAGGCCATCATCACGCCCATCGATATCGCCGGGGAGCGTCTGGGGACTCTGTTTATCTACAAGACCGATGCTCAGTATGAGATCGACGATATTATTCTGAGTGAGTACGGGACTACGGTGGTTGGACTGGAGATGATGCGTTCGGTCAACGAGGAGAACGCGGAGGAGACCAGGAAGATCCAGATCGTGAAGTCAGCCATCAGCACCCTGTCCTTCTCGGAGCTGGAAGCCATCACCCATATCTTCGAGGAGCTGGACGGCAACGAAGGGATCCTGGTGGCGAGCAAGATTGCCGACCGGGTGGGGATCACCCGCTCCGTCATCGTCAACGCCCTGCGCAAGTTTGAAAGCGCCGGGGTCATCGAATCCCGTTCCTCCGGGATGAAAGGAACCTATATCAAGGTTCTCAACGATGTGGTGTTTGACGAACTGAAACAGATCAAAAATTCCAATTCCATCAAGTGATTACAGCAGGCCGGCAGCTTTTATGTCGGCTTTCTGTGTATGTTGGGAGAATTTGACAACATTTTAACAGGAAAGTCCCTGAAATGTCCCCTTTTTTTGTCAGTTTTTAGCAGTTGCATCAATTTTTGTAATTGTAGAGCAACCTGATTTATGATATACTTGATAAGATGCCGGGGGAGGAAGTTTCCGGCAATGATATCGAAAATGAATAGAAAGAGGGTTAGTGAGATGGGATTGGCTACATTTAAAGGCGGCGTTCATCCATATGAGGGAAAAGAACTGTCCGAAAATCAGCCGATTGAAGTCCTGATGCCGAAGGGGGAGCTGGTTTATCCGGTTTCTCAGCATATCGGCGCGCCGGCAAAGCCTTTGGTGAAAAAGGGCGACCAGGTTCTGGCAGGACAGAAGATCGCAGAGGCCGGAGGCTTCGTATCCGCTAATGTCATCTGTTCCGTGTCCGGTACGGTCAAGGCTGTGGAGCCCCGCCGTATGGCAAACGGAAGCATGGTGAATTCCATAATCGTGGAGAACGATGGAAAGTATGAAGCCATAGAGGGAATGGGAGCAGACCGTGACCCGTCTGAGCTGTCCGGAGATGAGATCCGGAATATCGTGAAAGAGGCAGGGATCGTGGGACTGGGCGGTGCAGGCTTCCCCACACATGTGAAGCTCGCTCCCAAGGAGCCGTCGAAGATCGACTATGTGATCGTCAACGGCGCAGAGTGTGAGCCGTATCTGACCAGCGACTACCGGTTGATGCTGGAGGAGCCGGAGAAGATCATCGGCGGGCTGAAGGTGATGCTCCGGCTGTTCGAAAACGCCAAAGGAGTCATCGGCATCGAGAACAACAAGCCTCAGGCTATCGCCAAACTGACAGAACTGGTGAAAGACGAGCCCAGGATCGAAGTGTGTCCCCTTAAGACCAAGTATCCTCAGGGCGGTGAGCGTACCCTGATCTATGCGGTTACAGGGAGAAAGGTGAATTCATCCATGCTCCCTGCGGACGCAGGCTGTATCGTGGATAATATCGACACGGTCATCGCCATCTATAATGCGGTGTGTAAGCAGACGCCTCTGATCCGCAAGATCATCACGGTAACCGGCGATGCCATCGC
>Ga0137306_101898_pt1 | contig 19288 bp, 20 predicted proteins | sample Inofroosms_March_FD_97187 | JGI IMG/M metagenome (GOLD analysis project Ga0137306, IMG submission 97187) | Mouse cecal microbial communities from Vienna, Austria - N-Acetylneuraminic and N-Acetylglucosamine D2O microcosms_March | ecosystem: Host-associated > Mammals > Digestive system > Large...
GGTTCGTAAAAAGTGAGCGGCCGCAAGGAAAAAAGCACAGGAATACTTGCTGTATTCCGCGCATTTTTGACGCGGCAGCCGCCGCTTTTTGTAGAAAAAGACGGCTATTTCGATTTTTCAAACAGCCCCTAGATGTTAAACAGGATCTTAAAAATCTATAAAGGACATACTGTCTGCGGGAAATGCCTGTACCGGAACATCTTTCATCAAGGGAACGATTTCTTTCTGCGAAAAACCTCGGCATAACAGGAAAACTTAAAATCACCGGCAATAGGGGGGCTTGCAAACCTTGAGCCCGCCGCAAGTTCTTATTCCGTTTTTCTCTGCCGTCCCGTATGGTCAAGCGCATAGGGCGGCTGATAGATCAGCTCTCCCACCGTCACAAACCGGTATCCCTCAGCGGTCAGGCGGTCGAGGATCTGCTCTAGTGCCGCAGGAGTATTCGCCTTTCCCGCATGGAAAAGCATGATATCTCCGTTTTGCGCCCTTCCGCAGACCCGCTCGACCATCTCCCCGACCGGCGGGGTCTTCCAGTCTACACTGTCATTCGACCACTGAATCACCTCAAATCCCAGTTCCCGAGCGGTCGCGACGACCAGATCATTATAAGCTCCGGACGGTGGACGGAACAGTTGGATCTTCCGCCCGGATGCTGCCTCAAGTTTCTCCTGAGAGCGGGTAAGCTGCTGGACGATCTCCTCCCTGGAAAGCCGGGTCATATCGGGATGCGTGTCCGAATGGCTGCCCAGCTCATGTCCTGCCTCCGCGATCTGCCCAACTGCTTCGGGATAGCGGTCACACCAATCCCCCACCACAAAAAAAGTGGCTTTTATCTTCCGCGCGTCAAGCAGCCCAAGCAGACGGTCGATGTCGCTGTCATCCCACGCACAGTTAATCCCAAGTGCAGCCGTTTTTTCGGAGGTCTCAACCGAATAGATGGGCAGTTCCCGCGGGCGTACGGAAGCCCCTATCGCCCTGCCTGCCGCCCCCGCTATGCCAAATCCCGCAAAAACCAACAGACCGAGCACAGCAATCGCTTTTTTCCATGAAAAAACGCCGTACATAAACTTTCACCTCAGTGCAGTTTATGCGGCGTTTTCCAGTCTATGCCTGCGCGGCGAGGTAGCCGCCTGCTTCAAATGCGGCGATTGCCCCATCTCCGGCGGCAGTCACGATCTGACGCAGGGTCTTTGTGCGGGTATCCCCCGCTGCGAATACGCCGTCCAGGTTGGTCCGGGTATCCTCCCCCGCGACGATATAGCCGGATGGGTCAAGGGTGAGCTGTCCGGCAAAAAGCTGGTTATCCGGTTCGAACCCAACCGCGACAAACACCCCCTGAACCGGGATTCCGGTTCGGCCGCCCGTCTTGACATTCTCTACCTCGATTTCCCCCACCATCGGCTTTCCTTCGGCCTGCCGGATTTCCACGGGAATCGTGTCATAATGGATCGTGATATTTTCCCGCTTTTGCAGGGCATCGGTCAGCACCCTACCCGCGCGGAATTCATCACGGCGGTGAATAATGTGCACCCGCTCGCAGAGGTTGGAAAGATAAAGCGCATCCTCGACTGCTGTGTTGCCGCCCCCCACAACAAGGGTATGTTTCCCCTTATAGAATCCACCGTCACAGGTCGCGCAATAGGATACCCCCCGCCCCGCAAGCTCCTCCTCACCAGGAATCCCCAGCTTGCGGCGTTTTGCACCGTTCGCGACGATCACTGCACGCGCACGAAAAGTCCTGCCCGACTGGGTTTCAACCGTCTTTTCCGCCTCATAAAGCCGAACAGCGGATACCCCGTCAAACTCGATTCTCGCACCCTGCTCAACCGCTTGGTTATACAGGCTGGTGCTCAGCTCCACCCCGCTGATCCTGCTGTATCCGGGATAATTTTCGATCTCGGGGGTATTTGCCATCTGCCCGCCGCAGACATACGCCTCGAGCACAACGGTTCGCCAGCCCGCCCGCTGCAGGTAGATCGCCGCTGTCAAGCCTGCCGGCCCTGCGCCGATAATGATTGCATCATATTGTTCCACTGTTCGTTTCCTCCCGCTATCATCGAAGTAGTTGAAAAGAATCTTTCTGACCCTTTTTAGGCCTGCCAATATATCCGATGTGCCGGCAGGCTTTCGCCCATCCCCAAAAAACAAACGCTTTTTTGGGGACTGTCTATCGGCCTTGTGTGGTTTCTATTGTATCCCAATCGCCCGGGATATGCAACCTTTTCCAAAAATATCTGCCATTCTTTCTATCAGTTGTTTAAATCGCTACTATCTTTTTTGAGTACAATTTGCTATACTGGAATCGAATCCTCTGAAGAGAATCAACTGGTGGTGAAATCATGGCATTTTCAGAACAACTGTCTCTGCGCGCGGTCGGGATCGTTGGCCTTGGATTGATCGGCGGTTCGATGGCGCGTGCTTTTCAAAAATATACAACCTTGCGGGTCTACGGCTGTGACACCAACCCACAGACCGCCATGCAGGCCGAGCGGGACGGCGCGGTCGATGCCGCAGGCGGTCCGGAACTGCTCTCCCGGTGCGGCCTGGTGCTGGTCGCACTTTATCCCCAGCAGACGGTCACCTTCGTCCGGGAACAGATCGAACGGTTTGCGCCGGGAAGCATCCTGGTCGACCTGTGCGGGGTCAAACGCTATCCGGTGGAAAACCTGACCTCTCTCTGTGCCGGGCATGGGGTCACCTTTATTGGCGGGCATCCAATGGCAGGGAAAGAAACCTGGGGATTTTCCGGCTCGGATGCCGATCTTTTCCAGCAGGCAAGCATGATCCTGACCCCGGACGACCAGACCCCGCCGGACGCACTTGCGCTGGCTTCTGAGCTGTTCCGGCAGATCGGGTTCGGGCGGATCACCCTGACCACCCCCGAAGCGCATGACCGTATGATCGCGTTCACCTCCCAGCTGGCACATGTGGTCTCGAGCGCATATATCAAAAGCCCGCGTGCGCTCCAGCGCAGCGGCTTCTCAGCAGGCAGTTACAAAGACCTGACCCGGGTAGCCAAACTCAACCCGGAGATGTGGACCGAGCTGTTTCTGGAAAACGGGGACGACCTGGTGGAAGAGATCGACGAGATCGTCCTTCATCTGAATGAATACCGGGATGCGATCTCCCAAAAGGACGGAACCCGTCTTTACACCCTGCTGGACGATGGCAGACGGATCAAGGAGGCTTTACAATGAAAACCATACAGGTCAATACGGGCAGGCCGTACCGGATTCAGATTGGCAGCGGGCTGCTCGATCAGGCGCCTGCATTGATTGCGCAGGCCTACGGGGATCGGCGCCCCCGGCTCGCAGTCATCACCGATGATACGGTCGACCAATTCTATGGGGACCGCCTGACCGCTCTGCTCGAAAGGGCAGGGTATCCGGTCTGTAAATTTGTATTTCCACATGGGGAGCAGTCCAAAAACCTGCAAACTGTCCACGCGGTATACGGATTCCTCTCGGAAAACGGGATCACCCGGACGGACGTCGTGGTTGCGTTGGGCGGTGGGGTGGTTGGCGACCTCGCGGGCTTTGCTGCCGCAACCTGGCTGCGGAGCGTCGATTTTATCCAGATTCCCACCACCTTTCTTTCCATGATCGACTCGTCGGTCGGCGGCAAGACCGGCGTTGATATTCCACAGGGAAAAAACCTGGTCGGCGCGTTCTGGCAGCCGTCCCTGGTCATCTGCGACCCTTCAACCCTCGATACCCTCCCCGCTGTATATTTTTCCGACGGGATCGCCGAAGCGGTCAAATACGGCGCTATCCTCGATGACTCCCTTTTCCGGCTGTTCGAGGAGGGCAGGCTGCGCGAACAGCTCACCGAGGTAATCGCCCGGTGCATCGACCTGAAACGGCTGGTCGTTGAGCAGGACGAACGGGACACAGGGCTTCGCCAGCAGCTGAATTTCGGCCACACCTTCGGCCATGCGATCGAAAAACAGGCACAGTTCACGATCACCCACGGGCAAGGGGTTGCAATCGGGATGGTGCTGATCTCCCACGCCAGCGAACGTGCCGGCCTGACCCCGGCAGGGACCGCCGATCGAATCCGCTCCTGCCTGCGGCTGTACGGGCTGCCAACCTCCACCGACTACCCGATCGGCCTGCTCTGTCAGAATGCAATGGGGGATAAAAAACGCTCCGGTTCGAAGATCAAGCTGGTCGTGCTCGAACGGATCGGCCAAGCCACCCTGCATCCGGTCGATACCGACCGCCTGCTCTCCTTTATGACGGAGGAATCCGATGCCTGATTATCTTCTGACCCCCGCCCGCCCGCATGGGGAACTGCACGCGCCTCCTTCCAAATCTGCGGCGCACCGGGCGCTGATCTGCGCCGCCCTTTCAGGGGAGCCCTGCCGGGTCTCCCCGGTGTCGAGATCGGCGGACATGGATGCGACCATGGGGGTGCTCGCCGCAATGGGCAGCCGGTTCACGCGGGAGCAGGCTGCGGTCGTCTTTTCAGGCGCAGGCTGGGCCGCTGCGCCTGCCCTGCTCAACTGCATCGAAAGCGGCTCCACCCTGCGGTTTCTGCTGCCCGTTGCCGCCGCGCTCGGCATCCCCGCAACCTTCACCGGGGAGGGCCGGCTCCCCGACCGCCCAATCGGGGTGCTCGCCGAGCAGATGAAACGACATGGTGTTTCGTTCTCTTCCGATCGGATGCCGTTTACCCTCTCAGGACGTCTGACCGGTGGTCAATACCTGCTGCCCGGAAATGTCAGCTCTCAGTTCATCTCGGGGCTGTTGTTTGCGCTCCCGCTCCTGCCCGAAGGCGGGGAAATCCTGCTCGATTCCCCGCTTCAGTCGGCCGGATATGTCGAAATGACGCTCGAGTCCCTGCGTGGCTCGGGCATCCGGGTGGAGGAACTCCAAAACGGCTGGCGGGTTCCTGGCAGACAGGCATACAGCAGCGGAGACCGAACGGTTGAGGCAGACTGGTCCAACGCAGCCTTCTGGCTCTGTGCGGGGGCAATCGGCGGAAAGGTCCGCCTGACCGGGCTTTCCCCCCATTCTGTACAGGGGGACCGGGCGATTCTGGAAATCATCCGGCGGTTTGGCGGGCAGGTTTCGCAGGATGCGGATGGGGTATGCACCTGCGCCGCGCCGCTGCATGGCTGTAGGGTGGACGCAGGGCCGATCCCCGACCTGATCCCGGTGGTTGCGGTGATGGCAGCATTCGCCCATGGTGAAACCGAAATTTACAATGCCGCCCGCCTGCGGATCAAAGAGAGCGACCGGCTTGCAACGGTCAGCGCCCTGCTCCGCAGCCTCGGCGGGACGGTTGCTGAATACCCCGACCGCCTGGTCATCCAGGGCGGCGGGCTGCATAGCGGAACGGTCGATGGTGCAAACGACCATCGGATCGTGATGGCGGCTGCGGTCGCAGGGATGTTCTCCGACGGACCGGTAACGGTCACCGGTGTGGAGGCGGTAGGAAAGTCCTACCCAGACTTTTTTGCAGACTACCAAAAACTAGGCGGCTTTTACGCCCCGACAGGAGGTTAACAGCATGTCATCCAGATGGGGCAGACAGTTTCAGATTTCGATTTTCGGAGAGAGCCATGGGGCCGGGATCGGCGTCGTGATCGACGGCGTCCCCGCTGGGTTCACGCTCGATCTCGAAGAACTATACGCATTCCTGAAGCGGCGCGCACCCGGCAGGAACCGCGCCAGCACCCCGCGTCAGGAATCCGACCTGCCGGAACTTGTTTCGGGCGTGCAGGATGGACGGACAACCGGCGCACCGCTCACCGCATTGATCCGCAACAGTGACCAGCACTCGAAGGATTATTCCGAGCTGGCCAGCACCGCACGTCCCGGGCACGCCGACTATACCGGCTACCTGCGTTATGCAGGCTGCAATGATGTGCGGGGCGGTGGGCATTTCTCCGGGCGGCTGACCGCACCGCTCTGCTTTGCGGGCGGGGTCGCCAGACAGCTCCTTGCCGCACGCGGCGTTCTGGTGGGGGCACATGCCGCGCGTATCGCAGGGATTGACGACGCCCCATTCGACCCGGTTGGTTTGGATGCCACAACCCTGCTCGCCCCCGGAAAAGCGGAGGTCCCTGTCCTAGACCCGGAATCAGGCAGGCGGATGCTCGATGCGATCGAACTGGCGCGGATGGAGCAGGACTCGGTGGGCGGCGTGGTCGAATGTGCGGTGCTCGGGATGCCCGCGGGCGTTGGCTCTCCGATGTTTGACGGGTTGGAAAACCGGATCGCCTCGATCGTATTTGGCATCCCGGCGGTCAAAGGGATCGAATTTGGATCCGGATTTGATGCCGCCGAGCTGCGCGGGAGCCAGAACAACGACCCGTTTCGTATCCGTGACGGGAGGGTTGTCTGCTCCACAAACCATGCGGGCGGCATCCTTGGGGGCATCTCGAACGGTATGCCCATCCTGTTCCGGGCCGCGTTCAAGCCCACCCCGTCGATCTCCCAGCCGCAGCAGACGGTCGATTTTGTCCGGCATACCGAGCGGGACCTGACCGTCCATGGACGGCATGATCCATGCGTTGTCCTGCGCGCGGTCCCGGTGGTGGAAGCCGCAGCCGCAATCGCAGCCGCCGACTGCCTGCTCGAGGCGGATGGTTACCGGCACTGCTGAGTGCCTGCCCTTACGGAAAAAAGTGCTCTTCCAGAGCGAACTGATCCTAAAAAAGCCCCCGGAACCGTTTCCAAGCGGTCCCGGGGGCCTCCTCTTTTCACCTATTATTTCCCTGTCGCATTGCGAAATGCCTGCCGGGTCGCCTTGATCTCGGTCAGGGACTTGACCAGCACTTCCTCGGTCTTGTAAAGGCAGTTGTCCGAAAACTCCTGCGCCGCCTGACGGATCTCACGCGATTTCATCTGCGCTTGGGTCAGGATTTCGGATGCTTTGGCCTGTGCCGCCTTGACGACCTGTTCCTGCGCCACCAGGCTGCGTGCACGATCCTCAGCCTTCCGGATGATTGATTCCGCTTCCTTTTTCGCGCCCGAGATAATGTCGGTACGGTCGGAGACAATCGCTTTCGCCTGCTTGATCTCAGACGGGATGTTCAGGCGGATATCGTCGATCAGGTCGCGCACCTTGTCCGCATCTACCACGCAGCGCCCCCCCGAAAGCGGAAGGCTCCAGGAACGGTCAAGAAGCTCATCTATAACGTCCAGAATTTCATCAATATTCATCTGAGGTTTCTCTCCTTTTTCGGAACTGTTTGCAACTCAAAACGGTTAGATGTCCGCATGGTACCGTCTGGCGATCCCCTGGGACACCGTCTCAAGGATGCAGTCGGGTACGAACGGGCTGATGTCCCCGCCAAAACGTGCAATCTGGCGCACCATACTCGAGGACAGATACATCATCTCACTGCTCGAGGTGAGAAAGACCGTTTCGGCGTCCGGCTCCATCTTGCGGTTGGTGAGCGCCATCTGGAATTCATAGTCGAAATCCGAGACCGCGCGCAGCCCTTTAATGATCGCAGCCGCCGAACGCCTCCTTACATAGTCTATCAGCAAACCACTGAACTTGTCAACTTCTATACCGGGAAGCCCGCCAAACACGGTACGGATCATCCCAACCCGCTCCTCCACCGAAAAGACCGGATGCTTGTCTGGATTCTCGCTGACCACGACGATGACCCGGTCAAACAGTTTGCGGGCCCGCAGGATAATCTCCTGATGCCCCTTGGTAATCGGGTCAAAACTGCCCGGACAGATTGCGATTCGCTCCATCCTTACTCGTCCTCCGCTGTCTTTTTGTAGGTGGTCACCTTGGCCTTGCCATAGCGGTAAACCTTATAGATCGAAAATTCCCCTGCCTGCTCGGGCAGTTCCTCGGTGCGCTCGGTCTCACAAACAATGATCCCATTTTCGTTCATTCTTCCAGCGAGCTGCGGGAGCACTTCCTCGATCTTTTTCTGCCCATAGGGTGGATCGACCAGCGCGATGTCAAACCGATCGGTGCATCCTGCGAGATAAGCGGAAGCATCCATCGCGGCTACCCGGCTGTTCTGGGCGAGCCGGGTCGCATTCAGGTTACGCCGGATGATCTCCTGCGCCTCACGGGAACTGTCCACGAACACCGCGAATCGTGCCCCCCGGGAAAGAGCCTCTACCCCGAGCTGCCCGCTGCCCGCAAACAGGTCGAGCACCATCGCCTGTTCGATCTCAAATTGCAGGATACTGAAGATCGCTTCCTTGGCCATATCCGAGGTTGGGCGGGTATCGGTGCCCGCGGGCGCTTCCAGACGCATCCCCCGCGCCGAACCGGTAATTACTCTCATAATTTTTTCTCCTGTTTTCTATTTCATCTGTTCGGGTCTTTTGGAACCTGTTTTATATCATGGACCCTGCGCTTGTTTAACCGCCGCAGCGACACATTGTGACTCTATTATCCGCAATTTATGCGGATTTGTCAATCTTCCTCATGCAGAAACTGGTACAACCGCTCCGCTGCCGGGTGGGACATCCCCTTGACCTGCGCCAACTCATCGACCGAAGCCGCCCGGATCGCCTTGACCGTTTTGAACTGTTTGTAGATTTCCGCAGCGCGCTTGTCGCCGATCCCTTCGCATTGGGTGAGCGAGAGGGCGAATGCGCTCTTCTGGTGTTTCGACCGGGAATACTGGATCGAAAACCGGTGCACCTCCTCCTGAATCGAGGAAACGAGGGTAAATGCACTGCGGTGGGAGGCGATTGCAATTTCACCGCCGCTTTCAGCGATCGCGCGGGTGCGGTGCTTATCGTCCTTGACCATACCGAACACCGGCACCGAAATCCCCATCCCTGCCAGCATGGGCACAATCGTCCCCACATGCCCCTTGCCGCCGTCGAGCAGAATCAGGTCGGGCAGCCGGTCAAATGCCTCGTCCTGTTTGTCCGGGTCGAGATACCGCTCAAACCGGCGGCGGAGCACCTCGCTCATGCTTGCATAGTCGTCGGTGCCTGCCACCGTCTTGATGCTGAATTTGCGGTAGCATTTGCGCAGCGGACGCCCGTTTTCAAAGACAACCATCCCCGCAACCACCGTATCCGAACCGATGTTGGAAATATCGTAGGACTCGATATACCCGGGCGGTTTTTCCAGCCCGAGCAGACGCGCCAACTCATCGAGTGCGGCGACCTCCCGCCCGGTCCGCTGGCCGCGCTGGGAGAGTTTTTCCGCTGCGTTCTTTTTGGCCATTTCCATCAGTTTGAGCTGTTCCCCGCGCTGTGGGATGCGGATTTCGACCTTATAGCCCGCCTGCTCGCTCAATAGCTGGGCCACAATCTCCACATCCTCCACCGGCCCGTCGAGCTGGATCTTCCGGGGGAGGTCCTGACGGTTGGAGGTGGTATAATACCGCAGCAGGAATTCCTGCCGGGCTTCGTCCAGATCGTCTACCGCGCCGAGCAGGAAATCCTGCTTGTCCACCAGGCGCTCGGTGCGGAATTTCAGCACCACTGCACAGGTTTCGGTATCAGTCCGCTGCAGGGCAATCACATCCTGGTTCGCAACGCTCGTAAAGACCACCTTCTGTGACTCGCTGATCTTCCCGATCGCCCGGATACGGTCCCGAAGCTGCGCCGCCTTCTCAAACTGCATATTTTCGGCGTATTCATTCATCTGGCGGGTCATCAACTCGACACTCTGCGAGCTGCCGCCTTTGATATACTCGAGCGCCTGCGCCAGAATTTCATGATACTCTTCGAGCGAGATCCTGCCCTGGCAGACCCCCATGCACCGTTTGATATGGAAGTTCAGGCAGGGGCGCCCCTTCCCGAACTCCTGCGGGAACCGTTTTGAGCAGGTGGGCAGCAGGAACACCCGGTTTGCCTCGTCGATCGTCTCCTTGACCACATAGGCCGAGAGGTACGGCCCGATGTATTCCGCACCATCCTCCTCCCGCTGGAAGGTCTGACGGATCCGGCTATATTCTTTCGGGAAAATTTTGATATAGGAATAGCCCTTGTCATCCTTGAGCAGGATGTTATATTTGGGGGTATGCAGCTTAATCATGCTGCATTCGAGCACCAGCGCTTCGAATTCGCTGTCGGTCACAATATAATCGAAGTCAAACACCTGCGAGACCATCCGGTATACCTTTGGCAGATGCTTTTCCACCGAGCGGAAATAACTGCTCACCCGGTTTTTGAGCGCTTTTGCTTTGCCGATATAGATGATATCGCCCGCCTTGTTCTTCATGATGTAGACTCCCGGCAGCAGCGGCAGCCCATGTGCTTTGTCCGAAAGGTACGGAAGCCTTGGGTTGTCCATCCGATCCCCCTTTTCCAACTTTCCCGATGGTTTACAAAAAATGCACCGTCCTACACAGGAACGGTGCAATTTTCAGGCATCAAAACCAAACTTACTCTGCGAAGCCCGACTCTACGAGCTTGACCAGCCCATCTACTGCAAGCTGCTCGTCCGAGCCGTCCGCGATGATCCGGATGGTAGTGCCGCCCACGATTCCGAGCGAAAGCACACCGAGCAGGCTCTTGGCATTGACACGGCGCTCCTCCTTCTCAACCCAGATCGAGGATTTGTACTCATTCGCTTTCTGAATGAAGAAGGTTGCAGGGCGTGCGTGAAGGCCAACCTGGTTCTGGACAGAAACTTCTTTTACAAACATAGCAATACTCTCCCTGTTCTAAAAAATGTAAATGTACTGGTTTGCCTGCGACTTATTTTTATTATAAGCGGAAGTTCCCCGAGCGTCAATCGAATTCGGGTTCGATTACAAATTTTTCGGGATTTTTCTGCTTGTTCCCCAATTCCTTTCAGATTCTAAAGCAAGATAATTGTGCAAGTTTACCACAAAGTTTTCAACAATTGTGACAAGATACCCTGTCGAAACGTTGTATTTCGTCGAATCGCAATTAAATAACAATCAGTCCCGCACAGGAGCGAAGCAGCTGCCAGGCCACCGGAACGGCCAGAGCGGGGAGCAAATTTGCGGTGCGGATGGTGGTAAACTCGAGAAAATTGATCCCGATACAGAGGACAATCGCATAGCCAACCATGCAGATTCCGCCAAGCAGTGCGTCCGAAACGAACGGGGACAGAACCCCCGCAAACAGGGTAATCCCACCCTGATAAAGCGCGACTGGCAGCGCGGAAAAGAGCACACCAAATCCGAGTGTCGAAGCAAGGATGATCGAGCAGACGAAATCGAGCGCACTTTTAATGTAGAGGATGCTGCTGTCCCCGGTGAGGCCATCGTTCAGCGCACCGATAATCGCCATTGCGCCGATGCAGTAGATCAGGGAACCGTTGATAAAGCCCTTGGCAAATCCCTCTTTTCCAAACCGTTCTTCGATCCGTTTGCCCATCCGGGTGAGTTTGTCGTCGATCTCCCACAGCTCACCCGACACACCGCCAATCACCAGGCTGGCGATCAACAGGAGAGAGCCGTCCGACGAGAGGGAGCCGTCTGCCCCGACCGTAACCATCGAAGTCACCACCCCGTTGAAGCCGATGATAAGCACCGAAAGCCCCAACAGCTTCATTGCAGCGCCCTCGACCCGCTCGGGCAGGCCGCGGCGGATCAACAGCCCGATCAGGCTACCGGCTACCACCGCGATTGCGTTCACCAATGTCCCCATCTCATGGCTCCTCCTTCCAGCCGAGTGTCCGCAGATACCACCGGTCTTTCTCGGTGAGCGGAGCGGTTTTCAGCATCTCCGGACGTTTTTCCCAGGTATTTTTGAGAGACATCTCCCTCCTCCAGCGGGCGATCGCCGCATGGTTGCCATTGGTGATGATCTCAGGAACAGCTATGCCATGCCAGACCGCGGGTTTGGTGTACTGCGGGTATTCGAGCAGGCCGTTAAAATGGCTCTCCTCGGTGAAGCAGCTCTCATCCGCCAGAACCCCGGGACAGAGACGGCTCACACAGTCGATCAGCACGAGTGCGCCCAGTTCACCGCCGGTCAGCACATAGTCGCCGATCGAGATTTCCTCGTCCACGATCTCGTCAAGCACCCGCTGGTCCACCCCTTCGTAGTGCCCGCACATAATATAGAGATGTTCGAGTTTGGACAGCTCAAGCGCACGCTGCTGGGTCAGCGTGCGGCCCTGCGGGGACATATAAATGACATGCGGCCTGCCTCCGCGCGCTTCACATACCGCCTCCCAGGTGCGGAACATGGGGTCTGCCTGCATCAGCATCCCCTTGCCGGGGCCATAGGGGGTGTCGTCCACATTGTTGTGCTTGTCCACCGTATAATCCCGGATCTGCCAGCAGCGGATGTCCAGATAGCCCGCCCTGCGTGCGCGCCCGACAATGCTTGTCCCCAACACTGTCTCGCACATCTCGGGGAAGAGCGTTGCAAGGTCAATCTTCATCATCAAACAATCCCTCCAACGGCCGGATGGTAACAATCCCCACATCCAGATCACGGGAGAGCACCACATCCGGGATCGCAGGGACAAGCCGCTCAACCCCCGCCGCATCTTTCAGATAATAGACATCGTTCGCCCCGGTCGGGCGTACATCGTAAATTTTCCCGTAGTCCCGCCCGGTATCCGCGTCGAGTACTGTACAGCCGATCAGGTCCTGCACAAAATACTCCCCTTCCTCCATTGGAACATCCGCCCGGTCGAGATAGAGCACCTTTCCACGCAGCGTGACCGCCTCTTCCACCGTCTCGGTCCCTTTGAATTTGAACACTACCACATTTTTCTGTACACGGGAGCGCTCGATCTCAAGAGAGGACCTGCCGCCATCAAGATAAAGGGTATCGAACCCCAGCAGAAAATCCGGGGAATCGCACCAGGGCTGCACCCGGACTTCGCCTTTGATCCCCTGCGTTGTGACAATTTTACCACATTCCAGAAACTGCTTACGCAATCTACCGCCTCCTCTCCGGCCCTTCCAGAGCCTGTTTGATCTATAAAATAGTTACCCATTTTCCACTTCCGCCACAGCGATATGCACAGCCCAACCGGCGTGAAGCGGCAGCTTTTAAATTGAGGGAAACAACCACAGTTTCAAAGGAAATGCCTTCGGCGCAGAGACTGCGCAAAATACGCTATCCTGTGAAACACCTTTTGGGGAGGAATGGCCGCCCAACATGCGGCAAAAAGGGGCTTTTTGCGAGCGAAAAAGCCCCCTAAAAAACAGGGCATGAAAAAAGAGGAGCAGTCTGCTCCCCCTCTTTTCAGTCGATTTCGACGGCAACCTTCGTCTCGGTTTTGTTGGCTGCCGCTCTGACAACGGTGCGGATCGCCTTGGCAATCCTGCCCTGTTTGCCGATGACACGGCCCATATCGTCGGGAGCAACGTGAAGATGGTAAACCACCATCCCTTCGTCATCCGGCGGATCAACAGTAACGTTGACCGCGTCTTTGTTCTCGACCAGTCCGCGTGCAATAGTAACGATCAGCTTATCCAAAACGACTTACCTCCACCCGCAGATTAGAGCACGCCTTCAATTTTCAGCAGCGCCTTTACGGTATCGGTCGGCTGGGCGCCATTGGAAAGCCACTTTTTCGCCTTCTCGGCATCAATCTTGATAACCGACGGGTCCTTAGTCGGATCATAATACCCAACTTCCTCAATGAATCTGCCGTCTCTGGGATAACGGGAATCCGCTACAACGATCCGATAGAACGGAGCCTTTTTTGCACCCATTCTTCTGAGTCTGATTTTAACAGCCATGTATGTCACCTCCTAATGATTTTGTTTCGTCTAATCAGGTCCTGCTTGAAAGCCAGAAAGCACTCAAACAGCCCTGCTTCAGTCAACCGGTCAACCGGATGAAAGTGAATTAAAAGGGCATTCCACCCGGCGGCATCCCCATTCCGCCCATCCCCGCGAAGGGATTCCGACGGCGCTTACCGCCTTTTTTGGAGCCGCCCGCAACGCTCCGGAACAGCTTCTGCATCTGGTCATTCTGCTTGAGCACCCGGTTTACGTCTGAAACTTCGGTCCCGCTGCCTGCCGCGATCCGGCGCTTGCGGGAAGGATTGATCAGAGCAGGCTTTTCCCGTTCTGCCGGGGTCATCGAAAGGATAATCGCTTCCACCTTTTTCAATTCGCGTTCGCCCTGTTCGGCATCCTCATCCTTCAGCTTCCCGGCGACCCCCGGGATCATATTCATCACACTCGAAAGCGGCCCCATCTTTTTGAGCTGCTGCATCTGCTCGAGCATGTCGTTGAAATCAAACGTGTTGGCCTTCATTTTTTGGGCCATCTCGAGTGCCTTTTTCTGGTCGAAGTCGCTCTGCGCCTTTTCGATCAGGGTCAGCACATCGCCCATCCCCAAAATACGGGAGGCCATGCGGTCGGGATAGAATGGTTCCAGCTCATCGAGCTTTTCGCCAGTACCCACAAACTTGATCGGCCTGCCCGTGACCGCACGCACCGAAAGTGCTGCACCGCCGCGGGTATCACCGTCGAGTTTGGTGAGGATCACCCCGTCGATCCCCAGTGTTTCATTGAATTTCTCCGCCACATTGACTGCATCCTGGCCAACCATCGAATCGATTACCAGCAGGATTTCATGCGGCTGAACGGTGGATTTGATCGTTTGCAGCTCGCCCATCAGCGTCTCGTCGATATGCAGCCGCCCGGCGGTATCGAGGATCACCAGGTCGTTCCCGTGGTCCTTGGCCTGCAGCACTGCCCGCCGCGCAATCTCAACCGGGTCATCCTGCCCCATTTCAAACACCGGGACGCCTGCCCGCTCACCGACCACTTTCAGCTGGTCAATCGCTGCCGGACGATAGACGTCGCACGCAACAAGCAACGGGCGTTTGCCCTGTCCCTTGAAATGGAGTGCGAGTTTTGCCGAATGGGTTGTCTTACCGGAACCCTGCAATCCACACATCATTACAATCGTCGGGGGCTTGCTTTGGAAGTTCAAACGGGCATTGCTTTCCCCCATCAGGGTAGTCAGCTCGTCATTGACGATCTTAATGACCATCTGTGCCGGGGTGAGGCTCTCAAGCACCTCGTCGCCGACCGCCTTGGCAGTCACATTTGCGACAAACTCTTTGGTTACCTTGTAGTTGACGTCCGCTTCGAGCAGCGCAAGCCGCACTTCCCGCATTGCTTCCTTGATGTCGCTCTCCTTCAGTTTCCCCTTGTTCCGCATCCGCTTGAATACGGCGGAAAGTTTGTCAGAAAGCCCTTCAAACGCCACAAAGCCTGCCCCTTTCCTGTTTGAGATTCGATTGATCCATCAGCCTGTTCTACTCATTGATACTGTTCGCGATCCGGACTATCTCCGCGCTCCGCTCACTGATCTCTTTTGAGATCCCATAGCGGCTGCTGTAGTCGCCAATCTGTTTCGCGTTGCGTATGATCTGATCCAGCCCATCCTGTATCTGGCGAAACTTCCGCGCCAGCCCGAGCCGTTCCTCCAGATCAAGCAGCACACTCTCTGCACGCTTGATCGAATCGCGTACCCCCTGCCGCGTGATGCCGCTGTGTGCGGCGATCTCCGAGAGGGAGAGGTCCTCGTTGTAGTAAAGCTCGACTACGTCCCGCTGTTTTTCGGTCAGCATATCTCCATAAAAGTCGAGCAGCAGGGAAATTTCCAGATTTTTCGCCACAGCGTTCCCCTCCAAATATGTAAAGCCATCCGCTTTACATGTTCCCTCTTGTGGTATTATACAGGAAGCATTTCCCGATGTCAAGGCTTTTTTCTTTACAAAACCAAAAAGCGTCCATCAGCGGCGGGGCTTTTCTCTTGATCCTCCTCTTTCGATAGAAACACAGCGTTTGTCTGCCGCTGCCCTTCGGGCCAGAGCCGGATTTCCAAAGAAATGTCCCGGCAAGCCTGCCGGGACATTTTGAACCGATTGCCAGATACCGGATTATTGGCCGAGTACCTTCTTATACATATTGATATACTCCACAGCCGAACGGCCCCAAGTAAAATCGCTCTGCATCGCCTGATGGACTGCCTTTTTCCACTCATCGCGGTTATAATACAGCCCGCCAGCGCGGTCAATCGCTCCGAGCATATCGTGGGCATTATAGGTCTTGAAGGTGAAACCATTGCCGCCCTCCGGACTGCCCATATCGATGATCGAATCTTTCAGCCCACCGGTTTCACGAACGATCGGCAAAGTGCCGTAACGCAGGGAAACCATCTGAGCAAGGCCGCATGGCTCGCTCTTGGAGGGCATCAGGAATACATCCGAACCCGCATAGATTTTGCGCGCGAGATCGGGGATGAACCCAATCTTAACCGCCATCTTGCCCGGATATTTGGCCTGCATTTCCTGGAAGAAACTCTCAAAGATATAGTCGCCCGAACCGAGCGCGACCACCTGAAGCTGACGTCTCATCAGCTCTTCAAAGATGTACTGGATCAGGTCAATCCCCTTGTGCGCCACAAACCGGGTTACAATACCGATCAGCATGATGCCTTCATCCTGCTGGAGCCCCATGCTCTTCTGAAGCTCAACCTTGTTGATCTGTTTTTTCTCGATGGTGTCCAGTCCATAATTCTCGTAGAGTGCCGGGTCGCTCTCAGGGTTATAGCTGACCGTGTCGATCCCATTCAGGATGCCGACCAGTTTCCCCTGATGGTTGCGGAGCAGACGGTCCAGACCATGCGAGAACCACGGATCGGTGATCTCATTGGCATAGGTCGGGCTGACGGTCGAAACATAGTTGCTGACCTCGATCGCCGCTTTCATCATGTTCAGGCATCCATCATACATCATGGTCGGTGCGGCATAGTAAGGCAGGCCGAGCACATCGGTTGCGATCTCCATGCCATATTTGCCCTGATACTGGATGTTGTGAATCGTAAAGACCGTTCTGATCTTCTGATATTTTTCGATCTCGCGGTAGAACAGGTTCAGATAAACCGGCACCATCGCAGCCTGCCAGTCGTTGCAGTGGAGGATGTCTGGATCATAGTCAACATACTGAATCATCTCGCAAACCGCTTTGGAGAAAAACGCAAACCGCTCTGCATCATCATAGAAACCGTAGATGCCTCCGTCGCGTTTAAAATAATACTCATTATCCAATAGGTAATATTTCACACCATTGCTGCTCGCTTCAAAGACACCACAATACTGATTGCGCCAGCCAAGCGGCACATAAAAACTGCACAGAAACTTCATATCCTCGCGAAGCTCCTGTTTGATCGCGCTGTAGAGCGGGATCACCACCCGGCATCCCTGCTGGTTTTCACGGATTGCGCGGGGCAGAGAACCCGCAACATCGGCAAGGCCGCCAGTTGCGATAAACGGGGTTGCTTCGGAAGCTACATATAAAATTTTCATGGTATTCCTTCCTCCCTAACGATTTGCGGATGCAAGGCAGGGGCGGTCATCGTCTACCGCCCCCGCTGCCATTTTCAAGATCAGATTGCACTGCCTTTGGAGATATAAGTCGGGTAGGTCTCATACCCAATCAGCGTGCGGGAATCCTTAATCAGCACGTCTTTATCGGTAATGACATACTCCAGATGCGCATTGTCTCCAATATAGGTATTCTGCATGATAATGCAGTTTTTCAGCACAGCGCCCTTACCGATCTTAACGCCGCGGAAGATCACACAGTTTTCGACCTCTCCATTGATGATGCAGCCATCTGCGATCAGCGAATTGCCAACCTTCGCCGAGAGGCCGTATTTGACCGGCACCTGATCGCGTACCTTGGTGAATACCGGTTTATCTGCCGGGAACAGCTCTGCGCGTACTGCCGGGTCAAGCAGCTCCATGTGCGCCGCAAAATAGCTCTTCATCCCACAGATCTTGTGCGTATAGCCGGTAAACTCATACGCGCGGATGTCGAGCACCCCAATCGAAGGCTGGATCGCGTGGCGGACGAGCGAATAACTGTCGTGGCTCTTGCCCTCGGAAATCAGCCGCTCAAGGAGCGTTTTCTCGGCAATCATCACGTTCATGTAGACGTTCTGCTCTCCCTTGACCTCGGGATTGACCATCGCATCGGTAAGTTTCTTGGTCTCAGGATCAAAAGTCAGGGTCGTGGTATCGGCGCGTGCTTCGTCGCGCACCTCGGTGCGTTTGCACATCATTGTAATCTGTGCGCCCGAACGGATATGCTCGTTGATAAAGTCGCGCAGGTCCATATTGGCGATCACATCACAGTCACAGAGCAGAACATATTTCGCCTTATTGTGGCGGATATAATCCAAACCGCCCTGAAGCGCTTCCAGGCGTCCGCGATAGATGCCATGTGCGCCGTCGTTGTTGGCGAACGGGGGCAGGATGGTCAGGCCACCGCGCTTACGGGCGAGGTCCCATGCCCGGCCTGCGCCGACATGATCCATCAGGGACTGATAGTTCTGCTTGGTGATAATGCCAATATCGGTGATATCCGAATTAACCATCCCCGAAAGCACAAAGTCGATCAGGCGGTAACGGCCGCCGTAAGGCACCGAGCCGGTGGTACGGTGCTCGGTCAGCTCGCCGAGCACGCTGTCATGCATATTGGAAAATACGATTCCTAAAACTTTATTCTGCCGCGTCATAACCTTAGCGCACCCCCTCAACATCTTTATCGACCATCGCCTTGGGCGGGACAACCGCGCCTGCGCCAACGGCCACGCCGTTGCCGACAACGGTTACGCCCCAGTCGTCGCGGTTGGAGGCGTCCTCCGGGCGCATACCGACCACTGCATTTTCGCCGATGACACAGTTCTCCGCGACAATCGCGTATTCAACCACTGCGCCCTTTTTGATCACTGTGCCGGGCATGACGATCGAATCGTGCACGACTGCGCCTTCCTCTACCGTAACACCTGCAAACAGGATTGAGAAATCAATGTCGCCGCTGATGTGGCATCCCTCGGTAATCATCGAGTTTTCCACCTTTGCGCCGGACGCGACAAAGTGGGGAGGCATGACCGGGTTGCGGGAGTAGATTTTCCAGCTGTCGTCATAAAGGTCGAGCGGGACATTTGGGTCGAGCAGGTCCATATTGGCTTCCCACAGGCTGTCGATCGTCCCGACATCCTTCCAGTAGCCTTCAAACGGATATGCTACCATCTTCTGCCCATCCGCCAGCATGGCCGGCAGGATGTTTTTACCAAAATCCTTGGACGAGTTCGGGTTGCTCTCGTCGTCGATCAGATATTTGCGCATCTTCTTCCAGGAGAAGATATAAATACCCATTGAGGCGAGGTTGCTCTTGGGCTTGGGCGGCTTCTCCTCAAACTCGTAGATGGTGCCGTCCGGATATGTATTCATGATGCCAAACCGGGACGCCTCCTCCAGCGGAACCTGAAGGACCGCGATGGTGCAGTCCGCTTCCTTTTCCTTGTGGAAATCAAGCATCTTTTCGTAGTCCATCTTGTAGATATGGTCACCCGACAGGATCAGGACATAT
>Ga0137306_101899_pt1 | contig 19285 bp, 8 predicted proteins | sample Inofroosms_March_FD_97187 | JGI IMG/M metagenome (GOLD analysis project Ga0137306, IMG submission 97187) | Mouse cecal microbial communities from Vienna, Austria - N-Acetylneuraminic and N-Acetylglucosamine D2O microcosms_March | ecosystem: Host-associated > Mammals > Digestive system > Large...
CCTTCAATCCCAGGGGCATTTGAAATTGGACTTAACATCAACTTTGGCCAAGGTACTTCCAGCGAATCCGAAGAGACCAAAATCGGAAGCTCCATTGTCAATGCGAAATACAAACTCACAGACATCAATGTTCAAATCCCTGTGAATGTGGCATACAAAATTTCGTTTGACTCAAAGACATCCCTCACCCCGTATATCGGCGTTGACTTCAAACTTCATATGCTTTCAAAAATGAAGTCATTAGGCTACCTGTACACGCCAGACAGCACCGACAGCCTCGAACTGCTCCCAACGAAATTTGAGGAGGATTGGAGCAACCTGTTCGACAAAAAAGAAATGGGAGGCTCTCAATATACAATAGTTCGGTAAAATTTGCATATTCAATTGAATATCAATAAGATGCAATAACAATTCAATATCAATGCAAACTATTGTGTATCAGTGCGATACAGCTATGCCTGCTCAAAAATTACCGAACTGTTGAATATACATACAATCGATTTCAGCTCGGATGGCACATCGGACTCAGACTGCAATATGACATGGTTGCGTTTGGAGTACAATACGGCACCGATTTCATCCCCGCTTACAATGAACTAATCCAAGGAGTAGGCACGCCGAAAGTAAAAACTTCCACAACAAACATTTCGCTTGCTTTCTGTTTCTGACATCAAATAATTTGTCTTTTTCATAATCCCCCCATCTCTCGCCTGCTATAAAGATGGGGGATTTTTTATTGACGTCCGGCAATTTGTTTAACTGACTGGCTTGAGCGAGTTTATGCATTGGCATACCCCCTCATTCCAGTGAATGCGTCAGCTGGCCGGGGAAAACACAAAGTCAAATAGAGTCCGAAAGTTTTTTATTGCTGTCCGGTAAAAAAAGACAAAATCATATATTCTCTACAAATATAATAAGTTACACCTGTTTTACGAAAAAGGGCTTGTCATTTGAGGCGATGTGAAATTGGTAGCATTAAGCATCAAAAAGCCCTTAAAAGACATCTATACGAGTCTGTTTCATGCTGTATGAGATAAAAATAGTCCATTTCCTATCATGTCAAAGTTTTACCGGACAGCAATAAAAGTTTTTTAACGGACAGCAATCACTTTTTTCAGAGAAAGATTGCAGTAGCCGTAGACAAACAGAACACCCTGCGTAGCGGGCACGTGGCCGCCCCACAGGGTGTTTGTTGGATTTCTGTCAGGTCGCGGTTATTTTACCACTGTCTTAAGGATGTGCCCTGCGGCCTTGACGATGTAGACACCGGGGGCCAACGCGATGGTCTCTCCGGCCACGGCGGTTCCTGAGCGCAGTGCCATTCCGGCCATGTCGTAGACAGTGTAATCACATTCCGACCCGAAGAGCAGGCCGCCTGCGACAGCTCTCACCCCGGGGGTTGCAGTCCCATCGACAGCCATCACCGAGGATGTCCCTGTAAGGACAAGGGGCACTTCCCGGCTGAGGTCGCCGAGCTTGGCCGTCAGAACATACTCTCCGATGGCTCCAGCGACAGGGGTCACATTGTCACCGTCGAAGCTGAACGCTCCGCTGTCGCCGCTCCATTCGACCCCGTCAGACACGCGGAACGCCTTGGAGACCTGTCCCATATGGTCGTCTGAATCCAGGAACACCGTGGAGGCGTAAAGACGCGCGTAGTCATCATCGGCGAATCCCGACAGCATCGGAAGCATGTCGTCTCGGCGCGACCAGCCTTCGCCGAAGTCTGTCGCTGCAAGCTCAGATGTCAGCAGCGCGCCATCCTCAGCCTCAAGGTCGTGGATGACCTGGCGGTCGTAATAGACCGCGTCAAAAGAGGTCTTGTTGCCTCGGCCTACGAAGACACCGATATTGGCAGGGGCCTCAATCGTGCTGACCACGCGTCCGGCCTGGTAGACACGCGTGAGCGTGGTGGTTTTGGATGAGAGGTCATAACTGCCGACTATTCCACCGGCATTCTTCTCCGCCGTCACGGTGCCCATGTTGTAGGCATCGGTCACAAAGGGGTCGCCACGTCCGACGATACCGCCGGCACCTGCCGTCGTGGAGCCGAGCGAGCTTTTGGTGTTGCTCACATTGCCCAGGTTGAACGACCTCTCGACCACTGGCTGCGAGCCACGGCCGATGATGCCTCCGGCGGTGGAGCTGGTAGCGGTCACATTTCCGGCGTTGTAGCTGTCAGACACCGTCATGTTGGTGTAAGCGTAACCCAATATGCCCGCGATTTCCGTGCCGCCGTTTACCTCACCGAGGTTACGGGAGCCTGTGATGGCGCTTTCTTTGCTGGCATATCCGGCGACACCACCCACATCGGTGGTGCCGGTTACCTTCCCGGCGTTAACACCTCCGTCAATGACGGTGTTCACCATATTGCCTACGACACCGCCGGTCTTGGTGGTGCCGGTGACCGCGCCATTGTTGCGCACATCCACAATACGTATCTCCGCGCCGTTGGCATAGCCAACAACACCTCCGGTCTGTGATTTGCCGGTGATGCCACTGTTGTTGACACACTCCTGCACCAAGGCCGAGCCTGTGGCCTGTCCTACAAGGCCGCCAAGGTTGGAGGTCGAAGCCGACGACAGCACCTCACCATTGTTCACGCAATTCTGCAGCGTGCCGGCGAGAATGCCGACCAACGCGCCGACACTGCCCTTGCCGCTGATTGAGGAACCGCCGCCGATGGCAAGATTCTTGACCACACCGGAGGCGCCTACACGTCCGAAAAGTCCGACTCCGTCGACAGTCTCCTCGACGTATATGTTGTCAATCATCCGGCTGCCGCCGTCAAAGATGCCATTGAACTCTACCAGCCCGTTGCCGGCGATCGGCGTGAACTGCGCGCCGTCCATATCTATGTCGGCGGTCATCAGGAAATGTTTCCCCGCATAATCCTGGCCGGAAGCGGCCATATCGGCGGAAAGCTTATCGAGGTCGGCAGCCGACTCAATCAGATAGGGGCTTTCGGCGGTGCCGTCACCGTTGAAAATGTCGGCCAGCGCGGCAATCGACAACGAACGGCTGCGGCCTCCGTCGAGCGTGGCGGTCAGCTCATCCTTGACATAAGTATCGGTGTTTGTCACAAGCAGCTTGTCTCCTGAGATGCTGAACGCCACACCATCCCTGAGCGACCACACAAGCCCTTCGGCCACCGCGAGGGTCGCGTCAGCGGCAAGCTGCTCACATCCCATCCCGTCGGCAAACCATACTGGCATGGACGCCAGGCGCGAGGCCTCCTCGTCGGCAAACATCGCCAACCGGGGATAACGCCCGTCAGTCGCCAGCCATTTCCCTTCCATGCCAGCCACGGGGAGCGTGGCGACGGTCAGGGAGGCGGTCGGCAACGCCGTCACACCGTCAAACGGCGTGCCCGACATTACTATCTGGCTGTCATAATACACATTTTCAAACGTTCCGCCGGCATCCTTGCCTATCGCGGCCCCTGAATTGTCGCGCGATGACAGAATCTCAATCTGCCCGATTGACAAAGCGTTGGAGACCACGCCGCCCGCCTTGCTGTCGGTGACGATTCCGGCCACCTCAGAGCCTGCAGACAACCGGCCCGTGTTGATCACATTCTTGACTGTCCCTTTGTTGAGGCACACAATGCCGCCGACGGTCTTGGAACCTGAAGGGCCTCCCGCCACATCACCATTGTTCTGGCAGTTCTCCACCAGACCCTCGTTGTGATACACGATTCCGGCCATGGCGCCACCATTGCCGGTGGCCGAGAGCCGTCCCTCGTTATAGCAATCGATTATGCGGCTGTCGCCATAAGCCACATACGCTATTCCGCCCGAGAAACCTGTGGTTGTCGGTATGTCGGCATAGTTGCGGCAATTCTCCACAGTGCCGTAAAGCACCGCCACGAACGGGGCGAAATTGCGGAAGATGTCAAAACTGCAACTGCCGTCTATGGTCAGGTTCTTGACAACGCCGTCGGAGTAGACCGTGCGGAAAAGCCCGACATTCATCACACTGTTTGTCCGCGAGTCGAGGGTAAGGTTCTTTATCTTGTGGTTTCCCCCGTCGAAAACCCCGTTGAACGCAAGCTCGGCCGAATTGAACGCCATCGGGACGAACGCCGTGCCGGCCATGTCTATGTCAGCGGTCATCAGGAAATGCTCGCCGGTGAAGTCAAGCCCTTGGGCATTGGTGGCGTCGGAGAGCTTCATCAGGTCATTGGCGTCGGAGATGAGGTATGGCGATCCGGCAGTGCCCTCTCCCTGGAAAATCACAGGATAGACACTCACCAGCAGCCTCTTCTCACTGTTGCCCAGGTAAGCGTGGAGCTGTATGTCGACCTTCTTGTCGCCACGGGTAACCGAAATCTGGTTGCCCGACATAGTGGCCGCGGAGTTGCGGTTCATCTCCCATTCCACATCATTGGCGGAGCTGACCGAAAAGTCAGAGGTCACCTTGATGGCGCGGTCGCCGTCAGCCAGGAATATCGGAGTGGCACCGAGGATGGCCGCCTCGGTGTCGGCTGTGTTGGCCAGGCGGGGATACATGCCCTCGCTGAAGACCCACACCGTATTGTCAAAGCCCACGATTCCGGCCGCGGAGGTAAGCTGCGCCGTGGTGAGGCCGTTTGACTGGCTGCAAACGCCTGTGATCTGGGAATCATACCAGGAGTTGACAATGGTGGCCCGGGTGTGATTGGCCCCGACAAGCTCCACACCCTCGTGGCGGGCGGTCATGGCTGTGAACACCGGCCCCATGTTGAGACTGTTCTCGATGACCAGCTCGGAGTTGTCGGTCGACACCTGCCCGACAAGGCCACCCACCGAAGTGGAGTAGACATTGTAGACGGTGCCCACATTGTAGCAGTCTTTTATCTTCGCGCCCTTCTCGAAAGAGTTGGTGAGCGCGCCAGATGTCCCGGTCGACGATATGTAGCCCGAGTTCCAGCAACGCAGCATCTCACAGCCGCTCAATGTGCCGGTGATGCCGCCGCAATTGTTCGCGAGGCTGCCGGAGATGGCTCCGGTGAAATAACAGTCATGGATGTGGGGCGAACTGTTGAGTTTTATGGTGACCCCGGTGATACCGCCAAACTGCACGTTGTTCTGGTTCGGGGCGAGGGAGACGATGTTGACCGAGCTGCCGCAACCCTCCACCTGACCGTAGTTCTGACCAATCACACCTCCGGCATTGGAGGTAGATGTTATGGAGCCTGAGACGGTGCATCCCTTCACGAGTCCTTTGTTCTCACCCACAAGTCCACCCTTGTAACTGCCGTCGAGCGACTCAAACACGCCGTTGACCACATGGCAGTTCTCGATGAGCCCTTCAGAGGCCGCCGCTATGAATCCGGCGTATGAGTTGCTTGTGGTCAGGGATGGCTGGGTCAGGGTGAGGTCTTTCACCACCCCGGCGGAGCCGAGGGAGGCGAAAAGACCGATATGCTTCTTGTCGGAATTGAACTTCAGGCCTGTGATACGGTGGCCGTTGCCGTCGAATGTACCGGCGAACTTCTTTGGCTGGTTGGCCCCGGTATGGCCGATCATCGGGTTAGAGCTTACCGTCAGGTCGGCTTCGAGACGCAGGGTCATGCCCGCCATGTCATTACCGTCAGTGACCAGCTGGGCCAGCTCATCGAGGTCGGCAGCCTTGGTTATCAGATAAGGGGTCTCGGCGGAACCGTCACCGCCGCTGAATGTCTGCGCCAGGGCCGACAGCCCCATCATCGCGCCGGACGATAGCAAAAGCAGTATTCGTTTCATCGTATAGTGGTTTGATTGTTAATCGGCCCCCATGACTGGCAATGGAGCCGGGATTGGTTATCGTTTGAGGTATTTGACCGTCTCGCTGCGGTGGCCTGAGACAACATTCACGATGTAGAGGCCAGGGGCAAGAGAGCCGGTGTCGGGGATGAACTCGTCGCCGCAGCCCGAGGGGCCGGCCTCGGCCACCAGCGCGGTAGCCCCGTCGATGGTGTGGAATGTGAGGCGCGTGGCGGCCGACGGGCGGTAATGAAGCACCCGCAGCTGGCCGTCGACCATCTGCACAGAGAAATCGTCCTCCACAACCGACGGCACTCCCGACTGGGAGGCGAAATGGTTGAGGACATACACAAGCCCGGCATACGCGTCAATCTTGCCGTAGCCCCAGGTGTTGCCCGGCTGGTCGCCTGTGAACTCGTCGTGGCGGGCTGTGGCGGCGAACACCTCCCGCAGGTTGTCGGGCGTGAGCGTCGGGCAGGCCTGGAGCCATGTCGCCACGATTCCGGCCACATGGGGGGAGGCCATCGAGGTGCCCTGGTACACCCCATAGTAATATGTCTTGCCGTTCCACTGACGAGTCGCCACCTGTTCTGTCTGCGAGTTGTTGCCATTGAAGGCCGACACGATAAGGCTTCCGGGGGCGGCGATGTCAGGCTTCATGCGCCCGTCCACTGTCGGCCCGACATTGGAATACGGGGCGATGTCATTCATCGGAAATCCCGACTCGTAGAGGGTGCCGTCGAGCTTCACCACACTGTTGCGGGAGCTGTAAGAGGCGACGGTGATGATGCTCTTGCCGACACCTCCGATTTCACATGTGCCATACATGTTGTCAGGCACATCCATGACCGGCAGATGCTGCAGGAAACAGCAATAGTTCTCGTTGGCCCACGCATGCACCGTCGACCCGGCATCTGCCGTCACGATGACAGCTATCACCTTGGTCGGGCGGTAGTCGGTGATGGCCAGCTGGATATGCGCCATGGGGCGGTCGTTGAGCGGGCTGCGTTGTGTCACAATCGAGAAATAGCCGCCCGACTCGTCATACGGCTGTTGCAGGGTGATGGTACCGCTGTAGTCGTTGGCCGCGTTGAAGGCCCGGCTCTGGTAGACAGGTTCCATGGTCTCCTTGTCGACAGTGCAGACCCTGACCTTCATGTTGGCCCCGGGTTCTCCCCATATCTGCAGCTCGCCGATTCCCGACATCCCTTCCAGGAAACCGATTCCGGCGAAAAGCCTGTCGTCGCTGTCAGCCATAGTCTTCGAGATGTGCATGTTTATCAACGCGTTGTTGCCGGCCGCGCCGACCACGATGCGTCCCTCTCCGGTCAGCTCGTCAATCATCTGGTCGCGCAACGAAGACCCGTCGTGGGGGCCCATCTCCGTTCCCAGGCTCATGTTTATGACAGCCGGCTTGTCGGCCTCGTCTGCGTAGTCGAAGATGAATTTTATGGCGTCGGAAATCCCGGTGTCTATATCTTTGAAGGAGGAGAACACAAGGTCTGCGTCATATGCCACCCCGTGGTAGGGGCTTTCCATGTCTGACCCGGCGGCAATGCCCATCACGTGGCATCCATGTGAATAATACGCCATATCAGTGCCCCTGGCCGTTATCCCCTCCTGGGTGTCATAGCAACTGCCATAGGTGTAAGGGGCAGGGGGCACCCCGGTCTCATCGGCCTGGCACCATACACGCTTGATGCGCAGCGTGGTGCCGTCCTGGGCGAAAAATGCCGGATGGGTGAAATCCACCCCTCCGTCAATCACCCCGACGATTGTCCCTTTCCCTGAAAACGGAGTCTCGAGCGGGGGAGTCGCCGAATGGATGTCGGTCACCCTGGTGTCGCTCCTGGCGGCATCCATAAGCATCTTGGCGGGCTGGGCCGCCTGCACACATTCAACCGACTCCAGCGCGGCCACATCATAGACGCGGTCTGCCGGAATCAACGCCGTCAGTATCGACGGGGTGACAGTCTGCACGGTCACTCCCAGCATCGCCAGGGAATCGACGCAAGAGGGATCGTTGTATTTCACATAGGCATTGATTACTCCGGGAAGACCGGCCCCCGTGGCATCATTGGCTTGAATTGACGCCCGCTGGCGGGACATCAGGTCCATAATGGTGTTGGATGTGAGCTTCGCCGTATCGGCGGAATACACCATAAATGAGGACATTAGCAACAGTAGCAAAATTTTTCTCATAATGGATCCGAGCTGAGTTATTGTATTGGATATTCGTAAATTTAAACATAACTTTGCATTTCACCCTCCCCTCATTTGTTAATCGTTGTTAATATCATTAATTAATTGACTTACATCAACCATATGACATATCAGCCCCCCACGATGAATCGTCGACAAATTCAAACCATACCAAAATGACAAAAACAGCGGCCATCATGCCAAAAAATCTCCTCATAACGCGACAAACGCAAGCGTTGAGGATTTTTCACTATATAATCAAGGAGGATTAAAGGAAAATTGCGTAAATTTGTGGCCAAGTATATTCCGAGACATCCGACGATCAGTCAATGAAACTATTCACCAACGAACAGATACGTGCCATCGAGCGCCACACCATCGAGACCGAGGGCATCCCCCCCGGGGAAATCATCGAGCGGGTGGCCGAAGGGGTGGCCGACGAGATAGCGGCGCGATGGCGCCCGTCAAAACCCACCATCGTCTTCGCCGGCCCAGGCAACAACGGAGCCGACGCGCTGGCCACGGCCCGTCTTCTCCATGACCATGGGTTCCACCCGGCGATATACCTCTTCAACATCGGCGGTGACAAGCTTTCAGGGGAATGCGCATCCGTGCGCGACCGCCTGCTCGAGGCTGTCCCTGACGCGGATTTCCACGAGGTGACCAGCCGTTTCACTCCGCCCGACATCACGTCGAGCCATCTTATCGTCGACGGCCTCTTCGGCGCGGGCCTGCGCGAGGAGCTGCGCGGCGGATTCCAGTCACTGGTGCAGTATATCAACGAAGAGAAGCCCACGGTGGTCTCCATCGACCTCCCCTCCGGGATGTTCGGCGACTGGAACCCCCGCATCGTCAACCGCAACACCATCCACGCCACCCTGACGCTGGCCATACAGTTTCCCCGCCTCTGCTTCTTCATCCCCGACAACGCCGAGCTTGTCGGAGAATGGAAGACACTCGACGTGGGGCTTAGCCAGCAGGCCATAGCCTCGCTCCCGGCGGAGTTCTGCCTGGTGGAGAAACGCGACATACACCGCCGCCTGCGCCACCGCAAGGAGTTCGCATCAAAGGCAGATTTCGGCACCGGAATACTATACGCCGGCAGCTACGGCATGATGGGAGCCGCCGTCCTGGCGGCAAAAGGAGCATTGCGCGGAGGCATCGGCAAACTCACCGTCAGCTCCCCCAAATGGGGCTACCAGATACTCCAGACCGCAGTGCCCGAGGCTATGTACCGCAACAACCGGGGTGACGCATGCCTGACCGAAATCCATCCCGAACGCGACTTCTCGGCCATCGCGATCGGCCCCGGCATCGGCACCAACGAGATGACCGTAAAGGCCCTCGAGGATTTCCTGTCAAGCATCGACAAGCCTGTCATCCTCGACGCTGACGCGCTCAACTGCATCGCCTTGCGTCCGGCCATGCTCAACAACATCCCCATCCTCTCGGTGATGACCCCCCACGCCGGGGAATTCGACCGGATGTTCGGGCCGCAGCCCTCCTCCGAGGCCCGTCTGCGCAAAGCCATCGAGATGGCCAAATACTACAACATACTGATCATCCTCAAAGGACGCCACACAGCCATCGTGCGCCCCGACGGCAAGATATACTTCAACTCATCGGGCTGCCCAGGGATGGCCACCCCCGGCAGCGGCGACGTGCTGACCGGTCTGCTCCTGGCCATGATGGCCCAGGGCTACCCCGCCGAAATCGCCTCCATAATCGCCGTCTACATCCACGGAGTGGCAGGCGAGATGGCCCAGGCCGAACAGGGGGTATACGGGGTCACCGCCGGCGACATCGCCGCCAACATCGGCCGCGCCATACGCGAGACCATGAAATGACCCCGCCACGGACTCCCGACAAACACCGCCACTCGTCAATCCTCCATAACACGACAAAACGATGAAACTTCCCCACATACTCCTTCTCGCCGCCTTCGCCCTGGCCCCGCTGGCCTCAAACGCCCAGCAGGCACAGCGCCTGTCGGCCACAAAGGCCAACGACTACGGGCTGGCATACTCACTGCCCAAGACGATGCTGAAGGTGACGCTGGTCGCAGAGGTCACCGTCAGGAAACCCGGCGAATTCTACCGCTACGCCCCGAAATACCTCAACGTCTCCAACCCCATCACAAAGGAGACCCATTCGGCCAAGCTCGACAACGCCATAATCAGCTCTTACGGTATACCCGACACGGAGGAGACATACTCAATACAGTTCAAGTCGGGCTATCCCGTCTATGTCTCCCTCGACCAGGCCGGACTCCCCCTGGCCATCAACACCGAGGAGACAATCATCACCGACACACCGGAGATTCCGGAAGCGGTGAAAGCGCAGCCCACCCCGCTTGAGACACCCGCCGCGCGTCAGGTGATAAGCGAGGAGATGCTCCAGAGCCAGTCGACAGCCAAGCGCGCCGAGCTGGCCGCCCAGGCCATCTTCGCCCTGCGCCAGACCCGCAGCGACCTCATCAGCGGACAGGCCGACAACATGCCCCCCGACGGCAGGTCGCTGCAGCTGATGCTCGACAACCTCCAGGCCCAGGAGGAGGCCCTGACCGCGATGTTCCTCGGCACCACATCGGTGGCCACCCAGGTGGAGAGCTTCATCGTCGACCCGGCGGCGCTCGCCGACAATGACCGGTCGCGCACCGTGATAGCCCGCCTCTCGGCCATCGACGGCATAGTCGACAGCGACGACCTCTCGGGCACACCGGTATATCTCGACCTCACCGCCGTCTCCCGTGGCGAGATGCCTGTCAACGACAAGGGGCAGACCCTTTCATTCCCCAAGAACGGAATCCCATACCGCATCCCCGGCGAACTCAGCGCCTCGGTCTCTTGCGACGGGGAGACCTACGCCACCCGCACCCTGCCGGCCTCACAGCTGGGCATCGTCTACGGACTCGCGCCCAACTCCTTCACCGACAAGAAAGCCCCCATATACATCATCTACGATTCCGCGTCAGGCTCGATTCTGCGCCAGGGTCCGGCACTGCGCTGACACCCACATATACCAGCACCTCCATCATACAGCATCCATACCATATATGGGCCACCGCGTCACCGACAGAGAACGTCTGAAAAAACTGCTCGCGCTTGAGGCGAAATACCGCCTGCGCGAGGAGGTGCTTGACCGTCTCCTCGATAGCGGTGAAGAATTACGGTTGCTCACATACGAGCCGATGATTGACGCCGGGGAAATCAACCCCAACATATACATAGTAAAGGAGGGACTGATAAGAGGCACATACCTCGACAAGAACAATGAGGTGACCGCCGGATTCGCCCTGCCCGGCACGCTGCTGATTTCATTCCACAGCTATTACGACGCCGAGCCTTCATATTACCGCTACGAAGCCTGCTGCCCGACAGTGGTGGTGAGGATTCCCAAATCCTACTTCGACAACCTTGCCGCCGAGTCCCACGAGTTCGCCCTCTGGGTAATGAGCGCCCACCAGAACCAGCTGTATTACACCGAACTGCGCAACCAGCTGCTCAGCGGCGACGCCAAGAGCCGCCTGCTGCAGTTGACACGGCGTCTCTCGGTCATAATCCCCGACTCCCCAGCGACGCAGACAGTAGCCGACGGCGACAGTCATGACAAGGCCATGAAAAAACAGCTATATGGCCGCCATCAGAAGATATTGTCGATGGTGCCGTCGAAAATCATAGCCTCATACCTCGGGATAACCGAGCAGCACCTCAGCAAGATAAAAAAGGAGATGCTGAGGGAAAACTGCTCCAGATGACATCGCGGCCACTTAAGCCCCGACGTGGCAAAATCGAAACAATTCAACCATCCAGCCGCAAATATTAATTTAGATTAACGTCATTTTCCAAGGCAGCCATTATATTTGCCATGGAAATGATGCCATATGTGCCACGTTACCCCATTTATCACATCGGCACACCTCTTTCACACCCTACACAACCTGAATCCAACCAACCCTTATTACATATGAGACATTACCTATCATCATTAGGTCTGTTGGCCGCCATCGCGGCATTTGCCCAGACACCGCCAAACCTATGCGGCAGCGTAGTCTCGACATCAGGCATGGAATCGGGAGTCTATCAGATTCCCATGTCAGAGTCAGGGACATTCAAACTGCTCGGCAAGACAGAGAAAGCCTCTGGGGGAGGAGTGCTGTGTGACGACATTTATTATCTCACCGTCCTCAACAACACCACCTCTTATTATGGCAATGCACAGACATTCGCCTACGACACCGACAGCTGGAACCAGCTCAACTCGGTGTATATCAGCGGATCACCCGCCCCGGTATTCATGGCGTCAGACTACGCCGCCGAGCCGGGTTCGGGACGGATATTCGGATGCGCGCCCAATGCCGGACGCGACGGGTTTGAGCTTAACACATACACCTTTGACATCCAATCAACCAATGCCTATCGGGAGAATATAGCCTCCGTGTCGACCCATCTTGGCGCGCTGGCCTTTGACAAGGAGGGCCAGCTTTACGGCATCGACCAGGGCGGCGTGCTTTACAAGGTCGACAATGCCTCCGGAGCCACAACCACAGTGGGAAACACCTCTGTCACCCCGAAGACAGACGGGGCATATGTCGACTATATCCACTCATCCGCGACAATCGACCCCGCATCAGGCATAATGTATTGGAGCGTGACATCGCAGGACGACAACATCTGCTCACTCTACGAGGTCGACCTCACAAACGCCTCGGTATCCAAAATCCGCGATTTCGCGCCGGGTATCGAAGTGACCGGCCTCTATATCGGCGAACCCGAGGCCGCCCCGGGCGCACCGTCGGCCCCCACTGAAGTGTCATTGCTGTTTGAAGGCACCTCCCTGTCGGGCTTCATCGAGTTCAAGGCCCCCGGCACAACATGCGCCGGAGACAACCTCGAGGAGGACCTCTTCTTCCGTGTCCTGGCCAATGACACCGAGATTGCCCGCGACCGCGTCTACGCCAAGGCCACCAAGACATGGCCAATCTCCGTGCCTGAGGCCGGCAACTACGTCTTCAAGGTTTCATGCTCAAACGCCGCCGGTGAAGGCCCGGCCGCCAAAATCACCCGTGGTGTCGGCCTGGCAGCCCCCGCAGCCCCAGAAGTCACGGCTGAAGCCACCTCTTCGGCATACAGCTCATATGTGAGCATCTCCTGGAAGCCCGTCACCAAGACAGCCGACGGTGCCGACCTCGGCGACACCCAGGTCACATACCGGGTAGTCCGCTATCCCGACGAGAAAGTCATCGAGGAATCTACCACCTCGACCTCCCTCTATGACTGGAGCCCTGAGGCGGGACAGCACGCCTACCAGTATGGTGTCACCGCCACAGCCATGAACACCCCCTCTGAGGAAGGTTATTCCCCCATAGTGGTGGTAGGCCTGGCCAGTGTGCCATACGTTGAAGATTTTACCGACGAAAGCGTCACAGACCTCTACACCATCATCGATGCCAACGGCGACGGCAAAAGCTGGACTTTCTACAGCGGCGACATGGCCTCGGAGGCCAGCAATGAGGTCGACACCGACGACTGGCTGATCTCTCCCCCCATCAACATGCGCTACGGCAACTATCACAAGGTGTCTGTCGACATGAGGGTGCGCAGCAGCGAGGCTCCCGGCAAATTTGAAATGAAATTCGGCGTGTCGGCCGACCCGCAGGCAATGACACAGACCATAATCGAGCCCACGGAGGTAACCACCGACAATGGCGGATACACCACATATTCCGGCATCGTTAAGGTGGAAGGATATGAGGGCAAAGGCCACGTAGGCCTACACGCGCTGACCGAGGCAGGCAACTGGTGGATGTTCGCCACAAACCTGCGCGTCTCCGCCCCCTACGAAAGCACCGTGCCACAGGCTCCGGCTGAATTCACCGCCACTCCCGACATCACAGGAGCGCTGTCTGTCACCCTGAGCTGCGTGGCCCCCGACAAGACCCTCGAGGGGAACGCCATAGGCGCGCTTGAGAAGATTGAGTTCTTCCGCGACGGAGTGTCAATCCACCACATCGACAATCCCACACCTGGCGCCACCGTGACATTCACCGACGACAAGGTGACGGAGAAAGGCAACCACACCTACACCGCAGTGGCCACAAACTGGAGCGGCGACGGTCTGGAAGCCGAGGCAAAGGCTTTCGCTGGCATAAACATGCCCTCGGCCCCTCTGCGTGCGTTCGCATACGAGACCGCCAATACCGGCGAGGTGACAGTGGAATGGACTCCGGTCACCACTTATGTGGACGGCACTCCGCTTGCTCCCGAAAACGTGACATACAATGTCTGGACCAACATCAACGGCATCGACACCAAAATCCTTGACCAGCTGACCGGCACCTCGACCACATTCCAGATAATGCTCCCCGACGAGCCACAGCTCTTCTGGGGTTTCGGCGTGACCGCCACCACAGAGGCAGGCGAGAACCTGCAGGCTGCCATGGCCGACCAGATTCCGGTAGGACTCCCCTACCCGGCCCCATTTGAGGATTCCTTCCCCAACCTCACCACCGAGCACACATGGGTGAGAGGCGGGTCTGACAACCTCACATATTGGGATTTCGCGTCGGCCAACACATTCGAGGAGGTCGTTCCCCAGGATGGCGACAACGGCATGATTGCCATGTTTGGCAACTACATCGGCAGCCAGGGCCATCTCTACTCGGGCAAAATCAGCCTCGACGGGCTCACCACCCCGATGCTGACCTTCTATCTCTTCAACCTCGTAGACCCTTCCCATCCCGACGACAACACTGTCGATGTCTACATCAAAGGCTCAAGCGAGAAGGATTTCAACCTCATCAAGACCTACACGCTCTGCGACTTCGAGACCGAGGGATGGCACCGCGCCGAGATGCCTCTCGACGCTTGGAAAGGGCAGTCGGTACAGGTGATGTTCATCGGCACCGTCAACCACTTCCAGTACATCCAGCTCGACAACATCCAGATACGCGACCGTGTGGCCTCTGACCTCGCCATCACATCCATCACCGCTCCCGAACGCGTCAAGGCCGGCAAGGCCACATCCGTGGAGGTTGGCTACGCCAATTTCGGGCTTGAGGACATGGCTTCAGCCACTCTCGAGCTTTACGCCGACGGCGAGAAAATCGACGGGAAGCAGCTTTCAGCCATCACCACCGACAGCCGCTCGACCGCCATCTTCGAAATCACCCACGATGTCACCTCTCCCGCAGAGGTAACCTACCAGGCAAAGATAACGGCCAATGGTGACATGCTCCCGGCCAACAACGCCTCGGAGGAAATCATCGTCGCCACCATCTATCCCAATTACCCGACCGTGGCCGACCTCACCGCCTCTTACCCCTCTGACGACTCAGCCATCATCAACCTCGCCTGGAGCCAGCCCGACATGGACGCGACCTTCGACGACGACATCACCGAAGACTTCGAGGGAGCCTCGGCATGGACAAGCGAAGGCCTGGGCGACTGGACATTCATCGACAATGACGGCTACGGCATCTACGGCTTCAACATCTTCGAGGTTCCCGCCTACGCCCCGCAGCCAATGTCGGCCCAGTCATGGTGGGTGCTGACCGACGGGCATGCCCCGATGGCCAACCATTTCAGCGACCCGAGGTTCTACACCGCCCATTCAGGCCACCAGTATCTCGTCTCAATGGCCGTCACCGACAGCGACTACACCCAGAAACGCACCGACGACTGGGCCATATCGCCGCTCCTCAACGGCAACGCGCAGACCATCTCGTTCTGGGCCAAGTCAATGCTCTCCGACGCCCTTGAGTCAATCGAGGTGCTGTATTCCACCACCGACACAGACCTTGACGATTTCACCTCGGTGGCCGTGTTTGACAATGTGCCCTGGGATTGGAAGCAGTATTACTTCGACATCCCGCAGGGAGCCACATATTTCGCCCTGCGCTGCATCACCCGCGACGGCTACATACTCATGGTGGACGATGTCAACTTCACCCCTGCCGGGAATGCCGCAAGCCTTGAGCTGGCAGGCTACAACATCTACCGCGACGGCGTGAAGCTCAATGAGACCCCGGTCACCACGACCGCCTACACCGACAATGCCGCCACAGACAAGGGTGCGGTCTACAATGTGACGGCCATCTACTCGGGCCGTGGCGAATCGATGTTCTCCAACGACGCGATAGCCTCGCTGAGCGGACTGCGCGACATACACGCCGACACCGCTCCCTCGATTGTCGCCACCTACACCCTATCCGGTGTGAAGGTCGACAACAATCCCGCCCCCGGCATCTACATCCGCCGCTACTCTGATGGCACTGCCCGCAAGGTGACCATCAAGTAAAACTGACCCGCATCTCCCGCCCGCTCCCCTCCTTGACGAGGGGGCGGGGGGGAACCCCATACAACCGAGACCGCCCGGCGCAGCACCGGGCGGTCTCGGTTGTATCACAATAAAAATCAGAGAAGAACAACTGACTTTCAAAAATTTTTATTAATTTTGGATTTGTCGTGAGGTTGCATTCGTTCAGACTGGGAAATAGCCAGTTATGCCATGGAACGCCTATACCCCCGCCGAATATGCATCATTATTTACACCATCACATAACCATATAGTTATTAACATTATTAACCAATTTGCTTACGGCTATGAGTACAAGAATCCTTATCAGTGCCATGCTAGCCTTGTCAGCATCATTATTCGCTCAAGGCGCAGTGCCGGAAGGCTGGAGTGTGCAACCCAATGACGGCGACAACGTCGAGGAAATCAAGACATTCGTGGTCAAACACACCACCGGGAGGTTCGACACTTATGTCAACCGGAAAGTCATCATCAACGGCACAGACTATGCCATCACCCAGAAGGTCACCGGGACGTATGATGACACCAACACCATAACCCTCCAACAGGAGGCCATAACGGCTGCCGGCACCTACAATGTGGTAATCCCCCGGGGGACTTTCGACTACAACTACAACTGGATGACGGATGAGGGCGACCCAAATCCGGAGATATCATTCACCCTGACAATCGGCGGAGAAGAGCCACCGGGGCCTGAACCTGGAGAGTTCACCCCTATCGACAACCCCTATTACACCATCTCCCCCGAGCAGGGAGTGGTCGGCAAAATCCACGAGTTAACCGTGGAATACCAGCGGTCGGCACTGTTCCCCGAAAGCTACGGTTCAAACAAGCCGGTACTCGTCAATGAGCAGACGGGAGAAACCGTGGCCATTTTCGCCGTAGAGGAGGGGGGAGGAATGCGCGACGTCATCCTCACCCTGCCCGAGCCTTACACTGTGCCGGGGCAATACCTGGTCAACATTCCTGACAACGGCATCTGCGGCTATGACGACGTGGACTGGCCCGCGGCCAGCTTCCGCTACGTGATTGATGGCGGCATGACCCCGGAGGATCCCCAGGAGACCGTGGTGGCATACCCCGAGTCAGGCTCGGCCGTGACTTCGCTCGACGACATAATTCTCTTCTTCCCCAACATAGCTGAGGTCTACGCCAGCGGCCCGGCCAAAGAGAATGTGACCGTGACCCGCGACGGCAACCCGACAGACATAAAGGCCTCTTTCTATCTCAATTCATCTACGATGGACACCGGGGAAATCGGCCTCACCCTAAATCCTCCCCTGACTGAAAGCGGAGAGTATGAGATTCATGTCCCGGCCCGCGCACTCTCGCTGAGCGTGGCCACCTTCGACAGCCGCTACAATTACGAGTTCTCACTCAAATACACCGTCAAAGGGCCTCTTGCCGACGGCACCAAAATCAAGGTCGAACCGCTCACCTACAAGGTTGTGTCGGGCATCGAGCACACCCTTTCTGTCACTTTCCCGGACAATGAGAGCGAATACAGCGGCGTGGCCGCGATTCCGGCCTATGTGGAATATGAAGGTGAACGATTCACCGTGGTCGAGGTCGGATACCTGTCATTCTCAGAAGTGAGAGGCATCACCTCCATCACCATACCCGAGACCGTCACCTCCATCGCCGACGCGGCATTCTGGGAAAGTTCCCTCTCGGAAATCACCATCCCTTCGTCTGTGACCACCATCGGCGAGAGCGCGTTTGAGAACACTAACCTCACCGAGATTGTCATCCCGGAGAGTGTCACTTCGCTCGGTGACGATGTTCTGAGCCTCTGCGCTTCGCTTGAATCCCTGGTTCTCAACAACAACCTCACTGCCATTCCTGCCCACATGGTGTCAGGCTGCACGTCCCTCGCCGGCATTACAATCCCCGCGAGCGTTACCAGTATCGGAGAATTCGCCTTTTCGGAATGCGCCGCGCTCGAAGATGTCAACCTCCCGACAGGTGTCACCGAGATAGGACGTTTCGCCTTCGCCTACACCCCCGAATTGAAAATCCTGCCGCTGCCTGAGACCGTCACCTCTGTCGGCCACGGGGTCTTCTATCAGAGTGGCATCGAAGAGGCATCCCTGCCGGAAACCATCACGGTCATCCCCGACGGCATGTACCAGTGCTGCGCCAGCCTCAAGGAGTTCGAGATTTCAAGCAGCGTCACCGAAATCGAGCAGGAAGCCTTCTACTGGTGCTTCGCCCTCAACAAAATCACTTTCGGGGAGAATGTCGCTACAATCGGCAACAAGGCGTTTGCCGGAGACAAGGCCCTGACAAGCGTTACGAGCCTCAACACAGTGCCTCCAGCCGGAGCCGCGTTCGAGAACGAAGTGTATGAGAATGCCATACTGTATGTCCCCAACACCGCCATCGACGCCTACAAGCAGGCCGACGGCTGGAAGGAATTCGGCAACATCATCGGTATCGGTTCAGGCGTGGATGAAATCGGCGGCCAGCCCGCATTCAACGTCACCGTGACAGAAGGTGGTGTCGAAGTCATGTCTGACAAGGCGGTGGAAATCTTTGACGCGACCGGGGTGAAAGTATATTCGGGCGCTCCCGGCGCCATCAGCCTCTCCGGCGGATTCTATGTGATTGTCTCCGGAAACGAGACAGTCAAAGTGATTCTCTGATTTTATCCGGCCATAAGGCCTGGTTTCTTGCCAGGCCTTATGGCCGGCATCTACTCTGAATCCATCGAATCCATCGCGAATCCGTGATCTGCGAATCCGGAGGACTCATTGGGTCCATCGAGTCCATTTAGTCTCGAATCCATTGCGAATCCGGAGGATTCATTAACTATTAGCCCCAGGTTGGCGCGCTGGAGCCCCTTGCGGGCGACCAAGCGGCAACCCGGGGTTGCCGACATCAGGCGTGGGATTCTGAAAGAATCTTTTATATAGACAACCTCATTTAAAGGAAACATCTATAAAAGATTCTTTCAGAATCCCACGCCTGGCGTATTTACCGGGTGTTACCGGCCTAAAGGCCGCCAACACCCGGCTAATATCTAATTATTACTGTCCGCT
>Ga0137306_101900_pt1 | contig 19273 bp, 15 predicted proteins | sample Inofroosms_March_FD_97187 | JGI IMG/M metagenome (GOLD analysis project Ga0137306, IMG submission 97187) | Mouse cecal microbial communities from Vienna, Austria - N-Acetylneuraminic and N-Acetylglucosamine D2O microcosms_March | ecosystem: Host-associated > Mammals > Digestive system > Large...
GTTATGTAAAACGAAAATATAATAGTATTATACATAAAATCTGAAAACAAATAAAATAATTAAAACAAGATTGTAAAATATTAACTTTTCCATAAAATTTTTTGTACCTATATTGACTCACTCGGAGGGACAGGTGTTCGGGATTGGGTGTAGTATTTTTACCATTGCGGGGCCGGTGATTTTGTATGGGATATTGAGCAGTTGGGCGCTTGGTGTGATTTATTGGGTTGGAGGAGTGACGGGGGGTTATTTAAAGTAAAAGAAATAAAAATATGTTGCTTTGAGCAGAGCGATGAAAGGGAAAATCCTTTATTGTTCTGCTTTTTATATGGAATGGTTTGACTGAAGAACAGGATAATTTAGAGAGCTAACAAGGAAGACGGCTATAAAGCATTTTGAAGGTATATATGTCGACAGGAGAGATTGGAAGTGAGAGATGGAATACATAATAAATGTTATGAAAATAGTAAACTAACTTGACGAAAATAATATTTTTAGCCAAAATCATCCAGAATACGAACTGAACCGTTACAGTGATATTTTAACGGAAAATAACATCGAATGGAAGAATGAGTCTATGCAGAAAGCAGATGTCTCGGTATTAGACGGGAAATGTATTATGGCGTTGCTTTTAGGTGCTGTCCGGTCTGAAAGATTCTGTGACGGGGCGCTGCTCTCCTTTTTTAAAAGCGGAGCGATTGCAAAATGGTTATTGAGATTAAAGGAATTAGATAGTTAAACAGGAGTCAGCCCTGACCATTGCGGTTGGGGCTGTTTTCAAATTTGTTTGATTAGATTTAAAGCTTGGTGATCATATGCAGAGTGGCTGCATGCGGAAAGAGACCGGAAGAGATCGCTGCTACCGGTCTTCATATGGTTTCCTACAAAAGAGATATAACCCATTCCTGATACTCATTACCTGTTTTTAGTTCCAGTTCTGTTATCAACTTGTTTCGAACAGCCGGTTGTTCCTGATTTGTTAAGGGATTGTACCCGACCTTTTCATAGGCGGAGTAGTACAGACCGATTCCCCTTTTTTGCCAGGAAGGAAGATTGTTATAATTGATGTTTTCTGAAAAAAGCAGTTCATTTTTCCAGGAAACAGACTGGCCTTCCAGCTGCTTTGTAGCTTCCCTGGCGCTGACTCCTTTTTTGCGCAGCATCCAGTAGCAGTGGGCATTCAGTGAATTTCTGTGAGCGTCTTCCTGCCGCCAGGAAAAATAGTCTTTCACACGCTCCAGGTTGGGAAGGGGAATCACCCTGCTGTCAAAGCAGGCAACTGTTCCTAATTTAAGTGACATGCAGGCGCTTGCTTCCCCGGCCAGTACGGAGTTGATCTTTCGGGTCTTTCTGCCAAATGTATGGTCTTCAGGATGAAACAGCAGAGATATCTCATCGCTTTCCGTATATCCATACACAATACGGAAACCGCATTGCATCAGATGCTTTGTGGTGTCGATCATGGCGTCCCGAAACCGGGTATCAAAAGGGGCTTCAAAGCGGCAGATTTCTTTTGTCAGCTTTGTAAAATTCCTTCCGTCCAGGCGGACAGCCAGATACAGTTCCGGGAGTATCACCTGGTCCAAAGACTGTTCGAAACTTCTCATTTTTTTATCCAGTTCTTCAAAATTCATTTGGTCTCCTTCCATTCTTCTATGAGAAATCTGCCCTGCTCCAGCCATACATAATAAAGATAATCAAACCCTTCCCGGTAAGAAGGCAGTTCCAGACGGTTTGAGGTATATACAATGGCTTTATCGGGAACCCGGGCTTTTCCTTGCCGGGTACGGTTTCTTTCTACGCAGTCGGCTATTACAGACTGAAAAAAGTATCCTTTTATCTCATATCCATATTCCTTTGCCGGCACAATGTACTTCTTCCGTTCTGCTATGGAGGGATTCGTATTATCCACCGCGAAGGAGTATCCATTTTGCAGGCAGTGTTCCAAAAGAAGCCTCTCCTTGTTTCGTGTATGGAGAGTATCCAGATTGATATGTACATAATATTCGGCCAGCATCTGACGATAGAAGGTGGACTTCCCGCTGGCCTGAAGTCCGATTAACAGGACAGCTTCTTTTGGTGGCTTTTGTCCGGGGGCAGTATTTAATGTCTTCATTATAGCGAATTCTCCTTAATGGGAGTATATTACCATTAAATGAAACGCGCGGCAAGTTCTTTGGAACATTTTTTACGATTTTTCCGAAAGACATTGTATTCCTTCCATTTTTAGCCTATAATCAAGAATATGATGGCATCAGGGCCGAAAGGCCCGATATGACCGTGAGCGGAGGAACTTATTTATGGAGCAGGCGGGCCACAAGATGGATCTGTCCCCTGTTTTGGAGACTTCTTATTTGACGGCACAGAATGTCCGGCAATACCGGGCTATCATGCGCCTTTTTTTTCGTGAATACGAGAAGATGCGCTTTCAGCTGTACAAGGAGGATATTCTGGATCTTCTCCACCGCCAGGAGGAATTCGCGAATTACACCATGGCCCAGCTGATCCAGGATTTAGACGCCCTGGTGGGCTGGAAGAACCTGACGCCTTTGCAGGATCCCCGCAAGGTTTATACCATCGCGGATTATAAGAATAAGCAGTACCGCTATACCATGTCGGAATATGCGGTGGAGATCGAGCGTCTGACCGTGCGTCTGGAAAATCTGTTTCTGGAGTCGGGAAATCTGTCCACCAACCTGTTTCGGCGTCTGGCGGATAATCTGGAAGAAGCGGAAACCGTGGACAGGCGGAAGGGAAAAGAGATCAATGAATGGTGGAATAACCTTCAGGAGGATTTCAGACGGTTAAATCAGAATTATCAGGATTATCTGCGGGAATTTTACTCGGGGCGGGCGGAAAAGCTTTTAAAGTCCGTGGAGTTTATCATTCACAAGGATCGTTTTATCGCCTATCTGAAAGAGTTTGTGCAGGAGATGCAGGTTCATTCCGGCAGGATCGCCGGGATCATAAAGAGAAGGGAATCGGTTATCGAGAACTCTTTGCTGGAGAAAGTGGTTTTAAGTGAGATGGAGATTCCCCGTGCCCTGTCTCAGGAGAGAGAAGGCAGGGAGGAGGAGATCCGGGATCAGGTCTATGGGAAATGGGAATCTCTTAAGGGCTGGTTTCTTGCGGGAGACGGGCGGGAGTGTGAGAGCAGCAAGGTTCTGGCTATTACCAATGACATTATCCGGAGTATGATCCAGAACGCTGCCCTCATCGTACAGCTTCAGAACTGGGGAGTCAGCCGTAAGGAGGACTACCGGAATATGGTTCGGATGTTTTTAAATTGCGCGACCATGGAAGATGCCCACAAGCTGTCGGCCCATCTGTTCGGTATCCAGCAGATTGAGCATTTTAAGATTCGGGACGAGAGGGAGACGGACAGCATTAACCAGAGCGTGTATGAGGAAGCTCCTTCCCAGGTTTACCTAAAGCCTCACACCCGCACCTACCGGGAGAAAAAAGACAGGACAGGCTTTCCCGATAAATCTCTGGAGAAATTATCCCAGAGGATGCAGTACTTAAAGAGGATTGAGCATGAGCGCGTGGAGATGATGGGCTATATAAAAGACGGGAAGCTGGAAGTGGACAAGATCACGGAAGTCGTGCCGGAATCAGTGAGGCAGACCCTGCTTCAGTGGATCTCCCAGGCGGCTTTAAGCCCGTCGGGACGGGGGAGGACAGAGTATGGCCAGGAATTTGTCCTGAAGAGGGGAAAGGGAGACTGTGTCCTGAAATGCGAAGACGGCGACCTGAGACTCCCGGCATATACCTTGTGGTTCAGCGAAAGCTGAACCCCCGCCGCAAAGCGGCATGAGTTACGGTATGCCCGGAGGGTATACGTTGTGGTTCAGCGAAAGCTGAACCGCCCCGCCGCAAAGCGGCATGAATTACGGTATGCCCGGAGGGTATACCTTGTGGTTCAGCGAAAGCTGAACCCCCGCCGCGGAAAGGACTGATGATATGAGTGAGATTGTGTCGCTGATTGAAAATTACTGGATCTGCCGGGAACAGGACCGGGAGCTGTACAATAAAGTGAAGCGGGATATCCCCGGGTTTCAGAAGTTTGCCAGGGAGCAGCTGGGGTGGAAGCTGCTGAACCATGAGCGTTTCCTGAAGCTGGAGAAGATACCCGCCCACGCGGAGAGCTTTATGGGGATTCGGGAATTCCAGGAGGTCCGGGATTATGTGATCCTCTGCGTTGTGCTTATGTTTCTGGAGGACAAGGAGGAGCAGGAGCAGTTTCTCTTGTCGGAGCTCATCGATTATGTGGGGATGCGGCTGAGAAAATGGATGGAGGTGGACTGGAATTCCTTTTCTCAGAGGAAATCCATGGTCCGGGTCCTCCAGTATGTGGAGAACCTGGGAATGCTTCGGGTCTACGAGGGCAACAGCCAGCTTTTGAGCCAGGAGATGGGGCAGGAGGTTTTGTATGAGAATACAGGCCTGTCCCGGTATTTTGCCACCAGCTTTCCCTTTGACCTGAAAGAATGCGATTCATGGGAGGATTTTGAGAAGGAGCGGCTGGAGGATCAGGAGACGGACCGGGGACGTTACCGTGTCCACCGGGTTTACCGGCGATTGACTGCCTGTCCTGCCATGTACTGGGACACGGTGGAGGATGCGGATTCTCTCTACCTGAAAAACCAGAGGCAGTGGATCGAGAAAAATATGAAGGAACATCTGGGAGGGCGGCTGGATATTCATAAGAACGCCGCTTTCTGGGTGCTGGAAGAGGAGGATTCCTACGGGAAGGTTCACCCCAGGGATGCCCAGCTTCCGGAGGTGATCCTGCTGCTTGGAACCATGATCCGGGAGAAGGAGGAAGAGGGACAGTGGGTACGGGAAGGGGACGAGACGATCCACGTATCTCAGGAGGAATTTACGGCTCTTGTGACCGCCTGCCAGAAGCGATGGAAAAGTGCCTGGAGCAAAGAGTACCGGGACATGGCTCCGGACAGGGTGACGGCGGCGGTGAAAGCATATATGAAGGACTGGATGATGATCCGGGAAAATGAAGAGGAAGTGGTCATCTGTCCGGCAGCCGGAAAACAGACGGGATTTTACCCGGTGGATTTCGAATAAAAGGAGTGAAAAGGTCATGGGCAGCCGTTTTAAGATGAACCGGATGGGGTTCGTGAATTTTTGGCTATATGATGAGGAAATTTTTACATTTGAAGACGGGAAGCTTTTGCTTCGGGGACAAAACGGCTCTGGAAAATCGATTACGACCCAGAGCTTTATTCCTTTTATCCTGGACGGGGACAGGACTCCCAGCCGCCTGGATCCTTTCGGCTCCAGCGACCGGAAGATGGAGTATTATTTCCTGGGGGAAGAGGGGCGGGAGGAATCTACGGGCTATCTTTTTCTGGAGTTTAAGAAGGAGGACAGGGATCAGTACCGGACCATCGGCATCGGGCAGAGGGCCAGAAAGGGCGCTCCCATGACCTTCTGGGGATTTGTGCTCACAGACGGGAGGCGGATCGGCTATGATGTGAATCTCTACAAGGAGGTGGGAAGCGCCAGGATTCCTTATTCGAAACAGGACTTGAAAAAGGTTCTGGGGCCGGAGGTACCCTTTACCGATTCGCCGGGAGAGTACAAGGCCATGGTGAACAAGTATATTTTCGGGTTCCGGAGAATGGAGCAGTATGAGCAGTTTATCCGGCTGCTGGTGAAGGTCCGGGCACCCAAGCTGTCCAAGGAGTTTAAGCCCACAAAGGTCTATGACATTTTAAATGAGTCTCTCCAGACTCTCACCGACGAGGAGCTTCGGGCCATGGTTGACGCCATGGAGAAAATGGATGCCATCCAGAACAATCTGGATCACCTGAAAGCGGCCCAGAAGGATGCCCAGAATATCCAGAAGGAGTATACCCGCTACAACCAGTTTATGCTGGGGCGGAAGGCCAGGGCCTACATGGAGTCCGGCAGGAGGACGGAGGAACTGAAACTGGAGCTGGAAAAAGAAGAGTCCAGCCAGGAGCTGCTGATCCAGGAGGAGAGGGAGAAGGGAAGGCTGAAGGAAGAGGGGGAGCAGAGGAAAAGCCTGGTGGACGTGGAGCTGGACAGCCTCAGAGAGACGGATCTGGATCAGGTGACAAAGCGTCTCATGGACAACCGTGACCGGAAGAAAAAGCTGGAAGGGGAGAGGCAGAGATGGCAGGAGAAGGCGGATTCCGTGAGAGAGAGCCTGGTGGAGACTGACAGACGGATCCGGGAGTATGAGGGAAATGTGGAGGACTGCCGGGACCGCATAGGTGAGAACCGGGAGGAGATGGAAAGCCTCCAGGAAGTGATGGAGTTCAGGCTTCACGGCCAGGCAGTACAGAAGATGGCGGAAGAACAGGTAGATGGGATCGACGACATTTCCAGGGAAATCCGGGAGTGGAACCGCAGGATCGCTGAGGGAATCGAGATACTCCGGGAGCAGGAAGAGATGGAGCGGCGGTATGACGAGGCGGCCGCCGAGAGCGCCAGATGTCTGGGGGTGACGGTGAAGCGGGAGGCGGATCTTGAGAGACTGGAGGAGGAGAGGGAACAGGCCAGGGACGGCTGGATCCAGGGCTGTTGTGAGCTGGCCCAAAAGAATCAGGAGCTGATACCGGATCCGGGATTTCTAAAAGAACTGGAAGGAAGGATTCTGGCCTACGAGGGGCCGGGGGATTGGATGGCTATCCGCAGAAGCTGGGAGCAGCTGTCCGCTGACCGGCAGAATCTTCTCATGAGACAAAAAGGGCAGAAAGAACAGGACAGGGAGAATATCATTTCTGAGGAAAAGGAAAAGAGGGAGGAGTTAAAGAGTCTCAGGGAACAGAAGGACTGGGAGCCCAAACGGCCGGAAAGCCGGGTACGGTCCAGGGACATGCTGACAGAGGCGGGGATTTCCTGGATCCCCTTTTATCAGGCCATGGAGTTTTCTCCGGGGCTTGGGGAGGCGGAGAGAAATCTTCTGGAGGAGCAGCTTAAGGAGGCAGGGCTTTTGGATGCCCTGATCGTGAGCCGCCGCCACTGGAACAGGGTTCGGAAAGAGTTTCCGGAGTACACGGATGTGATGATATGCGTGCCGGAATCGGAACGGGGGAAGCCTTTTGACAAGCTGGTCCCGGCCCCCGGCCTGCCTGGGGATCTTAAGTCTGAGGCAGAGTCTGTGCTGAAGGCCATGAGGGAGGGGCAGGAAGATGTTTCCGGTGGAATTACTCTGAGGAAGGACGGATTTTTCAGAAACGGGATCCTGGAAGGCAGGAGCCTGGGGAGCGAACAGGCTTCCTTTATCGGACAGCTGACGAGAAAACAGAGGCTGGAGCGGCAGATGGAGCTGGTGTCACAGGAGCTGAAGGTTCTTGAGGAGCGGGAAAAGGCTCTGGACGGGGAAATTCAGATTCTGGCAGAGCGGTTAAAGAGGCTGGAACAGGAGCTGGCCCAGGTGCCGGACAGCGAGATCCTGGACGGGATTTTAGGCAGGGAGAAGGAATGCCGGTGGTATCTGGAACAGGAGCAGAGGAATCTGGAGGAGGCCCGAGGGAAGGAAGAGAGGGTGAAGGCGGAGAAGGAAGCCTGTCTTCAGAAGGTGATCCGTATGGCCAGGGAGCTTCCCTATGGCAGAACCTTAAGTGCCTACCAGGAGGCGGCAGAGACGTCGGAGGAGTATCTGGATCTCTGGTCCCGGACCTGCTCGAAACTCCGTGATCTGAGCCATCAGAAGGAATTGCTGGAGCGTGAGCGTGAGCGGGCGGAGCAGTATGAGGACAGCCAGGACATGGCTCTGCGTGAGCTTTCCGAGAAGAAGAAGGAGCTGGAGATCACGGAGACGGCCATCAGGAAGGCGGAAGAATTTTTAAACCGGCCGGAGAACCGTCAGCTGGCCATGCGTCTGGAGCAGCTTCGGACGGAGAAAGAGAGACTGGAGGAAAACTTAAGGGAATGGGGAGAACGGCTGGCTGTGATCAGAAGCCAGAAAGACCAGGGAATCAGACGGCTGGAGGAGATGAAAGGAAACCTGGTGAAGGAGATTGGCCGGGAGACCAGCCTTCGGGATTATTTTCAGGAGGAACTGGACTTAAAGCTGGTGCTTGACAGGGGCACCAGGACTTTGAAGGAGTGCGCCGCGGAAGCCTGGGCCTCTGTGAGGGAGGTTGACCGGAACCGGGAAGCAGGGGCTCTGGTAGGGGCTCTTCATGAGAACTACCATAAGTACAGCGGAAGCCTTCTGGGCTACGGAATTGCCATGGAGGACTGTTTTGAGGAGGGGGCTTCAGACGGCCTGTCCCTGAGAAAACGTCAGCGGATCTATTCGGTTTGGAACGGGAAGAAACTGTATTTTGCCCAGTTTGTCCAGGCTCTGAAAAATTCCATAGAGGAGACAGAGCTTCTGATCCAGGAGAAGGACAGGGAGATTTTTGTGGACATTTTGTCCCGTACCCTGAGCCAGCAGCTGACGGACCGGATCGAGGAAAGCCGTCAGTGGATCCGGAACATGTCGGCCCTGATGAAAGACATGGACACTTCCATGGGCTTAAGCTTTTCCCTGGAGTGGAGGGCCAGAAGCGCTGAGGGGGACCAGGAGATCGACACCCTGGAGCTGGAAAAACTGCTGAGAAGGGATCAGTCTCTTCTGACTTCTGAGGATATCGAGCGGGTGGCACGCCATTTCCGCAGCAAGATCCAGACGGAAAAGGCGAAGCTGGAAGAAAACGGCAGTGTGATCAATTATATCGACATGGTCCGGGATGCACTGGACTACCGGAAATGGTTTGAGTTTCGGATGTTTTTCTACCGGAACCAGGGGGAGAAGAAGCCTCTCACCAACGGCGCCTTTAACAAATTCAGCGGCGGGGAGAAGGCTATGGCCATGTATGTGCCCTTGTTTGCCGCTGTCAGCGCCCAGTATCAGAAGTCGTCAAAACAGGATTTCCCCAGAATGATGGCATTGGACGAGGCTTTTGCCGGGGTGGACGACAAGAATATCAGCAGCATGTTCAAGCTGGTAAATACCCTGGATTTTGATTATATTATGAATTCCCAGGCAATCTGGGGATGCTACGAGACGGTTCCGGCCCTTCGGATCTCGGAGCTTTACCGCCCTGCGGATGCCCGGACCGTGACGGTGATCCATTATACCTGGAACGGACATGAAAGGATATTAGATGAGCAGTAGAAAAGAGTGCGGGCTGTATTTTAAGAGTCAGCCGGAGTATCAGAGGATCTTTCAGGAGATGCGAAAAAAATGGGAGAGCCTGGGGCGGACAGCCGGGACGGTGACTTTGACCGGAGGGTCCGAGAAGGAGAGAAGGGCCCTGGAGCGGTTTCTGGGCAGGGCCCTGGAGACGGAGAAAATTACTTTTTCCCTGGGGGAGTTTGAGAAAGCCCTGGGAGAGACCAGGTACGGCGCTGTGTCGCTGAAGGAGCTTTTGGAGGAGTATTTTGGGGAACCGATGGTGGGGAACCAGGAGAGAAGACAGCAGAAACAGAACCGGGAGAAGGAGTTCTGGGATGGGCTGGAGAGGGAGATGAGGGAGGAGGAAGAGAGGAAGCCAACGGAAAGGGAGATATGGCCGGAAGAAGAGAGGCCGACGGAAGGGAAGAAGCCAGGGGAGGATGCCGCCGGGGAGGTCATCGGCTGGCTGCGGCAGATGAGGGAACAGAAAAACCAGGGATACACCACTGTGATGAAGGAGTATCAGAAGTCGGAAGAGTCTGCCAGGGAACGGATCCGGGAGATTGCCCGGTGTCTCAGATTATGCGGGCCACGGGGCGGGCAGGGACAGGCCGGGGATTATGGATGGCAGGGAATCCGTCTGGCGGTTCTGGCGGCCAGGGCTACAGGCAATCCCCATGCCCTGGACCGTCAGAATACGGCGGGAACCCTTCTCTCTCATGTACTGTGCCGCCGTGACGGCAGCGAACCTCCGGAAAACGCCAGGCAGTGGAAGGAACTGTATGAGAGAAACGGGATATGGGTGGATGAACTGTCCAGCACCGTGGCTGCCTTTGGCATTCATCTGATGACAGAGGAGGGATTGCATCCGGCCTATGAGGGTTACTGTCTGAGGCGGGAGCCATGTATCATCTCTCTGGCCAATCTGGCCTGCGGTGTCCGTGCCTTCGGGGAGTCTGAGAAGATCTATGTGGTGGAAAATGAGATGGTTTTCAGCGAACTGATCCAGCGGCTTTCCGGTACCCCGGTCACTCTTTTGTGTACCTCGGGGCAGCCGAGAACCGCTGCCTACAGGCTGATGGAGCTTTTGTGTGAGGGCAATGAGAGAACTTCTTTCTGGTACGCCGGGGATATGGACCCGGAGGGCCTGGACATCGCCCAGAGAATTTACGCCGGCTTCCCGGGGCGGGTGTACATCTGGAGAATGGGCGGGGAGGACTATGAGAAGGCCATTTCCCAGGAAACGGTGTCGGAGCGGAGGATGGAGATGATGAGGAACCTGACCCACCCGGTGCTGAAAGAGACGGCAAAGAGGATACGGGAACAGAGACGGGCCGGGTATCAGGAGATGCTCGTTGGAGAGATGGTGGGGGATGTGAACTCAAACCTTTTTATGAAATCCAGGAACTGAAAAGGAACTATATTGATTATTTTTATCCCACATTGTATTATTATTATCCGAATTTTATTGGAGGTTGCTATAAATGCTTTATCCTTGCGGCGCAGGAGAAGGACAGGGAAGTGCTAAAAATAGATGATAAATAGGTTCCCGGATCAGTTTGAGCCGGACTTGAAGGAGGGAAAAGATTAATGCTAAATATATTTTATGGAGATATGCCGGGGGCTGTGTTTAATACAGCGGCATATTTTAAATATGATTATGAGGACAGTTGGATAGTTGACCCTTTTGTAAAGAAGATGATTTTTGACGTAGACCGGTCTGCTGTGATTGACAGCGGGGTGATCGACAGTCCTGTGCTGGGGAAGATACCGCCTACTGGATTGTCTGGCGGTGTTAAGACCTTGATTCTGGTTAAATTCAACAAGGAGAAAGTATTTAACGCTTCTACTTGCGGCGACAATTGCTCCAAATGGTTTTTGGAAATTGCCAGGGATGAGGAGAGGACCATCAATCTGCGTCATCTTATGGATTTTGGAGACGGACCTTTTACAATCCGTATTTTGAATACCAATGAGATCGTTCATTCTATGAGAGAACTGGTTCCCATTGCCGGGGAGTTTGTTTAAGGGAGGATAGGAGTAGATGAAGGGAAAACGCAGAGTTATCATTTCTACCAAGCGTCTGCGGTATGAATTTGAACTGAGAAGGAATCTCACCATAATCCGTGGCGACAGTGCTACCGGGAAAACAACGCTTGTAGATATGGTACAGGAATATACAAGCAATCCTTCTGGAAGTCCTGTTGAACTGATTTGTGATAAACCTTGTTTTGTGCTGTCAGGACCATTATGGAAGGAACAGCTGTCTGGGATGAGAGACAGTATCGTGTTTATTGATGAGGGAAATGAGTTTGTTAAATCTGACGATTTTGCCAGAGAGATTCAAAAGACGAATAATTATTATGTGATTGTATCCAGGGAAAGTCTTCCCTCGCTGCCTTACAGTGTGGAGGAGATTTATGGGATTCGGACTTCTGGGAGGTATGGGACATTAAAACAAAGCTATCATGAGTTTTACAGGATTTATGGGGAAAATGTACTGAAAAATGTTGTAGAGCCGGAAATAGTTATTACAGAAGACAGTAATTCCGGGTACCAGTTTTTTCGCGCTGCCTGTGAAGCTTACCATTTGAAGTGATAAGGGGTTTAAGACATGAGGATAAAAAAGAGAGGCAAAATTTTCTGGGCCATAGGGCTGCTGATCGTGGCGCTGCGTCTTGTGATCCGTCTGGACAAGTATGACTGGAAGGATGCGCCCTGGAGGCAGCCTCAGATATCGGAGTCACAGCTGGCAGAGGAACTGGAGAAGCTGCCGGGGCTGCTGGCAAAGCCGGAATTGGAGGAGGTTCAGGGGTTTCTGGAAAAATTGAACCAGTGGGAGCGGGAGAAAGTCCAGGAAGAATCCGAGGGGGCAATATCTCAGAGAGAAACGGGTTTTGAGACTCCTGAGGAGGCGGTTCTCGGCTATCTGGCAGGGCTGAGGGACAGTGATTTCCAAGGGGTGAGAGACACATTTCTGGATAAAGGCGAGGTAAAACGGATCTACGGTCAGTACAAGATGCTCTGCGGTATCGACAGGATTCCGTCAGACGGATTGGGCGGCAAGGTGGAAAACGGAAGCCAGGAGGCCGGGAAGTTTCTGGAACAGGTGAGACTGCACATGGAGGAGGCGGACTTTGACGGCCTGGAGTTTATGGGTTTTGTTCCTGTCACGGAGCTGACCGGGCGTGAAGACGTGGACACGGAGAGTTACCGGCAGTATCTGGAAACCGTGGGAGAGAGTGAGGGCGGTATGGAACTGGACAGCAGGGCGGCTGCTGTCAGGGTAAATGAATGCCAGTACCTGTTGTTTTTTGATTTGGCGAAGAAAGAAGAGCGATGGTACATCTACAGGCCGGGAGATATCCTGACGGATCTGCTGGGTCTGGATACGGGCAGGACCGGGGCACTGAGGCTGGATACGGACGGGGAGGCCGCCATAGGGCCGCTTCTTAGAAATAACGGGGAAGGTCTGCCGGAAACCGGCAGGAAGGACGAAAAGGGTCAGGAGGGGACGGAGAGGGAAGAAGGATTTGACAGCCCCCGTGAGGCGGTGTCAGCCTATCTGGAAAGCCTGAGATCCCATGATCTGGAACAGGCTGTCAGTACTTTTTATCTGCAGACATATCTGGAGCAGTACAGTTTTGATGCTTATGTCCAGTGTCAGCTGCCCCGTCTTTTCGGCTGGAAGGATATCGGCCTGCCTCCTGCCAATGACTTTGCCCGGGAGGCCATGGGCCTGGACCAGGAGGCAGAGCTGGAAAGAGGGGTGGAAAGGCAGGCAGTGATGGTCTGCCTGATGGACCGGTATTTGAAGGCCCCCGAGGAGGATTTAGGGGAAAATGGCCTGAGCTGGGAGGCGCTGGGCGATAAGCTGGACTGGGGTTCTCTTGAAATCCTTGGTTCTGTCCCGGAAAAGGCTTTTGCCGGTTCAGGGGGCATGAAAATGTCTCGGAGCAGCCTTGACGCTGAGATGGAGAAGCTGTATCTGGGGGCGGATGAGGTGGAATCCTGGGCTATGGGTTTTGAGATCAACGGCAATCCCTATATTCTTTTTATGGATGTCGTGGAATATGAAGGCAAATGGTACAACAGGGCTTTTGGGAATCCGGTTTCCCGGGAAATCGGCGTGCCGGAGGAATTGACGGGAATCGTACCTGCCCAAATGCTGGGAGGCTGGGAGAGATTTGAAGAGTTTATATGTGAGAATCCGGAGACGGCCATCAGGAAAGGTTAAAGGGAAACAGGGATATCAACAAGTTTCTTGCCTTATATATGAAATGATGGTAAAATAATACGGAATACATTTGAAAGAAAAGCCAGAAAAAAAGGAGGACAGGGAGTATGGAGCGTTATTCTTACAGTGAGGAAATTTACCGGAGTAATGTGGTTTTCGGCGAATTTGACAGTGACAGCATCAGGAGTATGTTCACTCAGATCTTTGAATTTTATAATCCTAAGGTAAAAGATCAGGTGTTTGATTCATTTTGCGAGGACTTTTATAATCTCGTAAAAGAGATGCATACCACAAATGAGCAGGTTTGGCGGATGCTGATCACAGACATGCTGTTTCATTATGACGAGAAAGGATATCTGGAGACAGGTACCACAGACAACGGGATCAAGCGTAAACAATTTGCTATCATGGCTAAAGTGATCATTGGGAAACTGCGGAAGAAAGATTAATTCTATAAAAAAGAGAAGCATTATAAATAAGCCTGTCCCCCCCTGATACGCCTTTGTGTGATCTGTCAGGCGGACAGGCTATGTTTTTACAGCCCATGAGAAGTGTAAAGGCAGGACAGAAAAATTGCGGGAAGCTCAGTTCTGACTGTGCGCTGCTGCCGGGATCTCGATCTGCACGATATAGTCCTCCATGCGGTCCGTCACGTTTTCGTTGATGATCATTTCATAGGAATACCCGGACAGACGGAGATCATTCTTTTTCACATAATCAAAAATTTCCTCGTACCTGGAAGGCAGTTTCCCCCAGTCCCCTCTGAAAAACGCCCTCACATAAGCCCCTTTCGGCTGTACATGAAGCCCGGTTTTCGCTGTGGGAAAGGGGATCTCGATAAACAGCCTGGAGTAGCTGTCGTAATCTCCCCGCTCCAGGTTTTCCACCGGGATCATGGTCCCGTAGGAGGCGTCGTGGAGACGGCGGAGCTGGTGCTTTCTGGTTTCCGCCGTGATCATTTCCACCTGCTTGTCGTAAGAAGTGTAACGGTCAATGTCCACCGTCACCAGGCACCGCTCTTCCTTCTCAACTAAGGTGATTTCCGACAGATCCATATTCAGCAGCGTATCCATGTTCTGCCGGTAGTTGCCCAAAGTCTTCCTCACTGCCCGCAGATGTTCCATCTCCAGATCCAGTTTTTGGATCTTCTCATCCAGCAGCTTGCGCATACTCTCCGCAGAACGATGTTCCATAAAATTCTGTATCTCATCAATCGACACATTCAGCTCCCGCAGAAGCAGAATCGTCTCCAGAAGGGCGCTCTGGCGGTAATTATAACACCGGTATCCGTTAACCGGGTTCACAGTAGCCGGCCGAAACAACCCGATCTCATCATACCACATCAGAGTCTTCTTATTGACCCCATGAAGGGCCGCAAACTGACCGATGGTCAGCAATCTGTTTTTATCATCCATTCCCATCTCTCCACCATAAAAATTTTCCTCTTGACCGTACAGTTACTGTATGGTCTATCATACGATATACAGGAACCAAATACAAGTCGAGAGGAAAAAATTTTTATGGAAAATCAACACGTCTATGAAAAACCGGTAACGTTAAGAAATATCCTGGCCTTTGCCATTCCCACCATCGCCATGACCGTGTTCATGTCCTTCTATACCATGGTGGACGGCCTGTTTGTATCCAATCTCATCGGAACCGAGGCATTGTCGGCCATCAACCTGACGGCGCCGGTGATTCAGCTGGTCACTGCCATCTCCACCATGCTTGCCACAGGAGGCAGCGCGGTGATCATGAAAAAAATGGGGGAGAAGAAGCAGGAGGAGGCAAAGGAGGATTTCACGGCCCTGATCCTGGTCAATGTGGCAGCAGGTCTTGTCATGTGGGGCCTGGGGTATGGGATCATGGAGCCGATTTTTCGAGGTATGGATCTGTCAGAACAGGTGACAGAGTACTGCGTGGAATATCTCAGCCGCTACCTGGTGTTCACGGTTCCTATTTTGCTGATGAACAATTTTACTCTCTACATGATCGCCAGCGAGAAGGCTGCCCTGTCTCTCGTCTGTTCCGTCACAGGCGGAGTTCTGAACATGGTTCTGGACTATGTACTCATCTCTGTGTGTTCCATGGGGATCGGCGGAGCGGCCATAGCCACGGGCCTGGGATACTCGGTGACAGCGGTTGTGGGATTGTTTGTGTTTGGAAAAAGGACAAGCCTTCTCCATTTTAAGAAACCGGTCTTTCGGTGGAAGGTCCTTGTGAACGCGGCGGCAAACGGGTGCTCGGAGATGGCCACGGCCCTTGTCACCGGGATCATCACCATGATGTTCAACTGGACCATGCTGAGATATGTGGGGGAGGACGGAGTTGCCGCTGTCACCATCATCATGTATGTGCTCATGTTCGCCAGCTCCCTGTATACCGGGTATTCCTATGGGGTCGCGCCTATGATCAGCTTTTATTATGGAGAGCAGAACCAGGAGAAGCTGAAGAAAATGACCGTGATCAGCATGAAGATCATCGGAGTCATCTCTCTGGCTACAGCGGCGGCCAGCTTTCTCTTTACGGAGCCTCTGGTATCGGTCTTTGCCAGGCCGGATCACCCGATCTATGATCTGACGGTGACGGGCAACCGGATCTGTACTTTAGCCCTGATTTTTATCGGCTTTAATATCTATGCCAGCGGCATGTTTACGGCTCTGTCCAATGGGATGGTATCGGCTGTCCTGGCGTTTTCCAGGTCCTTTGTGTTTATGCTCATTACCATGATCGTCCTGCCGGCAGTTTTGGGAGTCACCGGGATCTGGCTGGCCACACCGGCGGCGGAGCTGATGGCCATCTGCCTGTCAGCGGGAATGTTTTTCAGGTACAGGGGGAGGTATGGGTATTGACTTGTTATTTTTCCGTGGTCTCCCTGCGGAACAGCACCAGAGTTATGACCTTGTGAACCGGATGCTCCAGGGGAACGGGTTTCTTTTTTTTCGTTCATTCATCTGTTCCACGAGGAGAGCCGTAGCCTCGTAGGCAAGCTTGTCGATCTGCTGGCCCACAGTGCCGATGGGGAGGATGGCTTCCCGGGATATGGGGGAATTGTCAAAACCCACGATCAGGTAGTCGTCAGGCAAATGTCCGAATCTGCGGACCAGAAGATTGAGCAGCGCATTGGCATGGGTGTCATTGGAGACAAAGATCCCTTTTTTCTGACCAGAGTAAGCGGCGTCAATGTGTTCTAAGACCGTGACGAGCTGGGACTGAGCGACTTTGTAGGAATGGCCGAAATCTTTCAGAATAACCTCATGTTTCAGATGAAATTCCCGGCAGAAATCGGAAAAGCCTTTGAGACGTCCATAAGCCGGGACGTTTTCCGGTGTAGGGGAATTGATGTGGATCAAAATATCGTAGTGATGCCGGGCCAGTTCTTCCGAAGGGATGGTGTGATTCAAGATAATCATGCCTTCAATTTTGTAAGACAGCAGCTCCTGAATATAGCGCCGTTCCGTCTCCTCGCTTTTATCGCCTACGAATACAAGGAATTTATAGCCGAAGGTTTCATAGGTAGACAAAATCCGGCTCAACATCTCGGAATAGTAATGGTGGTACAGGTCCGGGATGATGATGCCTACAAATTCTGTTTTTCCGTTGGCCAGGATCCGGGCTACCTTATTTTCTTTATAGTTTAATTCTTTCAGAGCGTCGGCGATGATCTGCTGGTTTTCCAACGTGAGAGAGTCAGGGTTGTTAAAATATCGGGAAATCGTGGTTTTGGAGAAACAGGTGACATTGGTTCCCTCGGGTTCAGGAAACTCCAGTACGACCCATCTCTGAAGGGAACCAGGATCACGCTCTTAAATTCCAAGGCGGAGATTCAGGTGGCTCTGGAGAAGATGGGGGCAGAGTATGAGAAGAAGTCCGGGGTTCACATCGACGTCATGCCTGTTACAGACGATTCGCCCTATACCAGGATTGTAAGCCTGTACAATTCCGGCAATCCGCCTACCATGTCCATTCTGGACACCACGGATGTAATCGCTCTGGCGGAGGGGTTTGTGTTTTCCAGAGCGTTTGTCAGTATTGGAGATTCCACAGGCTGGAGCCTGTTTGAGGCTTCCTGGCTTTCCGACCCGGCAAAGGCCTTCGCGGCCCTGGTCATGGTGTCGGTGTGGCAGCTGTCAGGATATATGATCCTGATCTATGTAGCCGGATTTATGGGGCTCAGTGAGGACGTTATGGAAGCGGCTCTGGTGCTGTTCCTGATCACGGCCTGTATCAGCGGCATTCAGGTATATCTGACAAAGAAAAAGGAGGTTGAGGCGTAATGGCACAGACAACAGTTGGAGGAACGAAGAAAAAGGTAAACAATGCTCTGGCTATGGCCTGTCTTTTGACAACTTTGTGAAAGTGTTTGTCCAGATGGATTTTTTGAACGCGTTTAAAAGTTCCTTATTGTGACGGTGTCGGCTACGGTTCTGGTGACGATCCTGGCGGCCATGCTGGCCTACTACATTGTCCGTCATAAGAACTGGATCTCCAATATTACCTTTGCTCTCAAGGTGGCATCCATGATCATTCCTTTTCAGGCCATTATGATTCCGCTGGTGAGCATTTACGGGGGGAACTCTGAACGTGCTGAACCACAGGGCGACTCTGATCTTTATGCACACGGGATTTTCCATGGCCATGTCCGTGTTTATGTTCCACGGCTTTATCAACGGAAATGTTCCCATGGCTTTGGAGGAGGCGGCTTATAGTGATGGGTGTACCCACTTCCAGACATTTTTCAGATCGTGTTTCCGCTGCTGAAGCCCATCATCTCGACTATGGTGATCTTAAACGCCCTGGCTTTCTGGAATGATTTCCTGCTGCCTCGTTGGTTCTGACCGACAAGAAGCTTTTGACTCTGCCCCTGTCTACCTACAGTTTTTACGGCACTTACTCTGCCGATTACGGCACGATCATGGCCGGGCTGCTGCTGTGTGTGATTCCGATTTTAATTCTGTATATCGCGTTACAGAAACAGATCATCAACGGTGTGGTTACGGGAGCAGTGAAGTAAATGGAAGATGTTCTGCATTTGAGAGCTCCGGGAAACTGGCTCAATGATCCCAACGGATTTATCTATTATGGGGGGAAATACCATCTGTTTTATCAGTATTTCCCCTACGGAACCATGTGGGGAACGCCCCACTGGGGACATGCGGTCAGCAGGGATCTGGTGAACTGGGAGCATAAAGGCATCGCCCTTTTCCCCACGAAAAGAGGGGATCAGAACGGGTGCTTTTCCGGCAGCGCCGTGGAAAAGGACGGGCGGCTGTACCTGGTGTATACCGGCGTCCGCTATGAGGAGGCAGACCCGGAAAATATCCATCTGTGCCTGAACAGCCGTATGGAATCTGTTCAGATGATGATTTCCTCTGCGGACGGCTTCTGTTTTGATAACTGGAACGGAAAAGAAGTGATTATTCCCCCGATTACGGACAAAAGCATCGGCGACAGAACCGATACAAGAGATCCGAAAATCTGGAGGGGGAAGGACGGCTGGTACTATCTGATCCTTGGGAGTACCCGGGAGGGGAAGCAGGGCCGGGTGCTGTTTTACCAAAGCCGTGACCTCCACACCTGGACTTATGTAAACCAGGCCGCAAAAGGGTCGGCCTATGGCTGGATGTGGGAATGCCCCGACTATTTTCAGACCAGGGGCGGGCAGGTGCTGATGCTCTCCGCCATGGGCATTCGGGTCGGGGAAGGCGCTGTGGGAAACCATACCATCTGTTTTCCGGTGGAGTTTCGGGAGGATAATTGCGAGCTTAAGATTCCCGATGACTGGCAGCTGATGGATTATGGACTGGACTTGTATGCTTCCCAGACGGCGGCGGATGAGGAAGGCCGGGCTGTGATGGTGGCATGGCTTCGGATGCCGG
>Ga0137306_100707_pt2 | contig 19259 bp, 18 predicted proteins | sample Inofroosms_March_FD_97187 | JGI IMG/M metagenome (GOLD analysis project Ga0137306, IMG submission 97187) | Mouse cecal microbial communities from Vienna, Austria - N-Acetylneuraminic and N-Acetylglucosamine D2O microcosms_March | ecosystem: Host-associated > Mammals > Digestive system > Large...
AGCAGCTGATTTGTAATCAGCAGGTTATCGGTTCGAGTCCGATCATCGGCTTTTTCTTTTTATTCATAGGAAGATTTTCTGAGCTTCCTTATAATAAAAAACGCATCCGCGAGGATGCGGGTTTATGGACCTTTAGCTCAGTTGGTTAGAGCACCCGGCTCATAACCGGTCGGTCCTGGGTTCGAGTCCCCGAAGGTCCACTAACCATTTCTGGGAAAAGGAAATAAAAGAAAAGTAAAGTCATGTTTGATGGCCCAGTGGCTCAGTTGGTTAGAGCGCCGCCCTGTCACGGCGGAGGTCGAGGGTTCGAGTCCCTTCTGGGTCGTTGCAGGAAAGCTGTTTGAAATGGCTTTCCCGCTTGGTTGTATGGGGTCTTAGCTCAGCTGGGAGAGCATCTGCCTTACAAGCAGAGGGTCATAGGTTCGAGCCCTATAGGCCCCAGGAAGCCGGCGTGGCGGAACTGGCAGACGCACAGGACTTAAAATCCTGCGGACCTAATCGTCCGTACCGGTTCGATTCCGGTCGCCGGCATAAAAAAACCAGCAGAAATGCTGGTTTTTTGTGTTACATATATTCAGGCGTACATTAATCGACCTTTTGGTTCCGGTATTTCCCATCTCAATTCCTCAGCCCGGTCTATCCATTTCTGAATGATCACCTGAACATTTTCGATAAGCTCAGCCAGGGTTTCACCGTCGGCCATACATCCGGGCAGTTCAGGCACTTCGGCCAAATAACAGTTATCTTCTTTACTCCACCAGGTAATGATTTCATATTTTGCCATTTTACATACCTCCGCAGGTTATATTATGCTGTTTTAGGAAATTTCTAATCTGTCTTATCTGATAAGACTTGGCTTTGGAATCTGGTCAAGGATTTTTTCTATGTCACAGGTGACTTTTGTGGTGAGGGGGTTTTCAGTAGCGAAATTATCTAAAGTGACATCTCATTCGATTTTCCTGAAAAAGCATCCATATTAAGGCCATTTGCAGTTCTATATTCTTTTATAGTATCTCCTAATGTCATGTATTTCAGCATTGTCTTACTGACGAATTCCTTCAAAAAATTTGTAAGTGAACAGGTACTTTAACGTTTAAATAGTGTCTAAATATAACTAGTTAAACATGATAAAAAGAGATGAAAGCTCGAAGGAGGTAAGAAAATGTCGAAAAAATTTGCGCAGGAGTATTTTTTTCTGACTCTGGGAGGAAAAATTAATGCGGACTGGCCGGGTTATGAGCCGGGGAGAAAACTGAGGGTTGTGAAAAAAACAGTGCAGCGAAAAGATTTTATGTATGTAGTTGGGCCTTGCAATACCCGGGTGTATTTTGATACAATAACTGCACGTAAACTGCTTCGTCTGGAAGCGGAGGGTATTTATTACAACTGCCACTATGTCGATCGGCAAAATGACGGGATTCTTTATGTGCTGATGTGCCGCGTGGGCGGAATGTTTCATCCGGAGGATATACTGCTGTAAAGCACTGAAAATTTTCCGGCAGGACTGCGGAAAGGTCTGCCGCGGCCTGGGGGGTACATGAAGATCTACAGGGAGGTACTGTTTTGTTCGGAAAAAATATGTATAAAGGTTATCTGCGGATTCTGTTGGGAACGGCGATTATGGCTTTTGCCATAAAGTGTATTTACGACCCGGTGGGGCTTGTGACCGGGGGTGTTTCAGGACTTGCGATTATTGTGAAGAATATGGGAAAGGCTTTGACGGGACAGGAGATACCGCTGTGGCTGACTACCACTGTGCTGAATATTCCGCTGTTTCTGGCCGCCATATACATCCAGGGGTTGAAGCCGGTTTTTAAAACCCTGTTCGCGACGGCCTCCCTGTCTCTGTTTCTCGCCATTGTGCCGTCCTTTACGGTGGTGGAAAATGATCTGTTTCTGGCGGCTGTGTTTGGCGGCCTTCTGTCCGGCGTCGGCTTCGGCCTGGTGCTGGGCGGACAGGCCACGACCGGGGGCACGGATCTTCTGGCGGCGCTGATCAGAAGGCGGATGAAACAGTATTCCGTGGCGCAGCTTTTACAGGTGCTGGACGGGCTGATCGTGCTGGGCGGTGCGGCCGTATTCGGACTGAATTATGCGCTGTATGCGATGGTGGCCGTATTTTTTGTCAGCAAGGTTTCGGATATGATTATTGAGGGCTGGAAATTTTCGAAGCAGGCGTTCATTATTACCGACAAAACCGAAGAAATTGCGGCAAGACTGCTGAGCGATCTGGACAGGGGCGTTACAAGCCTGTATGCCAGGGGCATGTACTCAAAACAGGAGCGGCAGGTTTTATTCTGCGTGGTTTCCAAAAAAGAGATTGTGCGGCTGAAAGAACTGATCGGGGAGATGGATCCGAAAGCCTTTGTGATCGTCTCCGACGTAAGGGAAGTGCTGGGGGAAGGATTCGTGGAACTGTCGCAGTAGTCCTTCGGGGGCCGCTGCGGCGGCCCTTTGGCATGCACGGCAGTTTTCATAGTATTCTTTGTAAAAAAAGGGATAACTTTAGTAATATCCCATATGAGGGAAAAAACGGTGAAGAAAACGTGGTAAAACTCTACAATTGTTTGTGAAAAATTTATGGAATTGCCATATAGCTTTTTTGATATCCGTAATGTATGATGGGAACAATGAGGAGGAGGGCATATGGCCGGGTTATCGATGAAAAACGTCAGCAAGTCTTTTGCCAATGGCTTTGCGGCTGTAAAGGAGTTTAATATCGAGGTTGAGGACGGAGAGTTTATCGTTCTGGCAGGGCCGTCTGGATGCGGGAAATCTACGACCCTGCGTATGATTGCCGGACTGGAGGATATCACTGCCGGAGAGATTCTGATCGGCGGTCATAAAGTGAACGATGTGGAGACAAAAGACCGGGACGTTGCGATGGTGTTCCAGAATTATGCCCTGTATCCGGATATGACCGTATATGAAAACATGGCCTTTGGACTGAAAATGCGGCATATGCCGGAAGAAAAGATCGACCGGGAGGTCAGATGGGCCGCCCGTCTTCTGCATCTGGAGCCGCTGCTTGACCATATGCCGAGGATGCTGTCCGACGGGCAGCGGCAGCGTGTGGCGGTCGGCCGGGCGGTTGTGCGCAGACCGAAGGTATTTCTGATGGACGAGCCGCTGTCCAATCTGGATGAGGAGCTTCGGCTGCAGACCCGCAGGGAGTTAAAGCGTATCCAGGAAGAATTAAAGAGCACGGTGATCTACGTAACCCAGGATCAGACGGAGGCGATGGCGCTGGGGAGCCGGATTGTGGTGATGAACGACGGCGAGATTCAGCAGATCGGAACGCCGGAGGAACTATACCGGAATCCCTGCAATAAATTTGTAGCCGGTTTTATCGGTTCGCCCCGGATGAATCTCTTTGACGTGACCGTCGAACAGGACAAAACCTGTGCCGTGCTGGTGTTTGGCGAGCATCGGATTACACTGACGGAGGAGAAATCCGCGCCCCTTCTGAATGGCGGCTATGCGGGAAAGACCATTGTCTGCGGCATCAGACCCGAAGATTTTCGAATCGGAAAAGCGTGTAAAATCGGAGAGGGCGGCAGTGTGGAAGCGGTGATTCAGGTGCAGGAGGCGGTGGGAGACGAGATGTTCCTTTATTTTCAGGTGGACGAGATCGGATTTGTCGCAAGAAACGGAAAAGGGATCGATGACCATCCCAGCGACAGGATCCGGGTTTGTCCGGATGCTTCCAGGTTTTATCTCTTTGATCCTGCGACGGAGCGGATTATTACGAATTAGTAAATTTTGTGAGGAAATGAGAAATTTTAAACATTTCCTCTTTTTTTTTTTGTGGTTTTCGTATAGAATAGTAGAGTAGCGTATTTGGGGGAATCGAAATATTCAGGATAAGGAGTGTGTAGCATGATTTCGAATCAAATTCTTCAAAGTACCATCGACGGGCTGAAAGGGATTACCCGGGTGGATCTGTGCGTCTGTGATACGGAAGGCAAAGCTTTAGCGACTACTTTTCCCGATGCTGAGGATCATGAAGTGACGATTATGGCGTTTGTGGACTCACCTGCAGACAGCCAGGTAATTCACGGATATCAGTTTTTTAAAATTTTTGACGAACATCAGCTTGAATATATCCTGCTGGCCAGGGGAAGCGGCGATGACGTATATATGGTAGGGAAGGTTGTGGTATTCCAGATTCAAAACCTTCTGGTTGCCTATAAAGAACGGTTTGACAAAGATAATTTTATCAAAAATCTGCTGCTGGATAACCTGCTTCTGGTAGATATTTACAATCGCGCCAAAAAGCTACATATCGACATCAGCGTGCGCAGGGTTGTGTTTGTGATCGAGACGAGGAATGAGAACGACAGCGCGGCGCTGGAGACGGTAAAGAGCCTTTTTGCCGCCAGAAACAAAGATTTCATCACCGCGGTGGATGAGAAGAATATTATTCTGGTGAAGGAACTGAAGCCGAACGAGAATTATGAGGATATGGACAAAACGGCCAGGGTGATTCTGGATATGCTGAACACCGAAGCCATGACCAAAGTACACGTATCCTTTGGCACCATCGTCAATGAGATCAAAGAGGTTTCCAGATCTTATAAAGAAGCGAAGATGGCTCTGGACGTGGGCAAGATTTTCTACAGCGACAAGCATGTGGTGGCTTACAATAATCTGGGCATCGGCCGTCTGATCTATCAGCTTCCCATGTCGCTGTGCCGGATGTTTATCAAGGAAATTTTTGACGGGAAATCGCCCGATGATCTGGACGAGGAAACGCTGATTACGATCAATAAATTTTTTGAAAATAACCTGAATGTGTCCGAGACATCCAGGCAGTTGTACATTCACAGAAATACGCTGGTGTACCGTCTGGATAAGCTGCAGAAAAGCACGGGACTGGACCTGCGGGTATTTGAGGATGCCATCACCTTTAAGATTGCGCTGATGGTTGTGAAATATATGAATTATATGGAGAGCCTGAATAATTAGCATCTGCCGGCTGCCGATCGTCATTGTAAAGGGATAATCATTTATGATACACTTGGAAAATGTAAGCAAAACATATGAAACCGGATCGAAGGCGGTCAGGGATCTTAATCTGCATATTGAAGCCGGAGAATTCGTATTTATCGTAGGAAACAGCGGATCGGGCAAATCTACGCTGATTAAGCTGCTTTTGAAGGAACTGGAGCCTACCTCCGGTTCCATTGTCGTGGACGGACTGGACATCACGCGGATGAAGCGGCGGAAGATTCCCATGTACCGCCGGAAGATCGGCGTGGTGTTTCAGGATTTCAGGCTGTTAAAGGACCGCAGCATCTATGAAAACGTGGCCTTCGCCCAGCGGGTGATCGCCGCTCCCGGCAGAGAGATCAAAAGGCGGGTGCCGGAGATTCTGAATATGGTGGGACTGGCCGGAAAGTATAAAAGCTATCCCCGGCAGCTTTCCGGAGGAGAGCAGCAGCGGGTGGCCATTGCCAGGGCGCTGGTGAACCGGCCGGGGATTCTTCTGGCGGATGAGCCTACGGGAAACTTGGATCCGAACAATTCCTGGGAAATTATGAATCTGCTGGACGAGGTGAACCGGCAGGGGACCACGGTGGTGGTGGTGACTCATAACCGGGAGATCGTGGATCAGATGAAGAAGCGGGTGATCGCCATGAAATCGGGCAGGATCGTCAGCGACGAAGAAGAAGGCGGTTACGCGAATGAGGATTAGTACGTTTTTTTACTGTATCAGACAGGGCATGCAGAATATCATAAGAAACAAGCTGTTTTCGCTGGCTTCGATCGGAACCATTTGCGCCAGCGTTTTTCTGTTGGGCATTTTCTATTCGATTGTGGTCAATTTCAATAATATTATCCGGGAAGCGGAGACAAAAGTCGGGATCACCATATTTTTTGATAAGGACATATCCTATGACCAGGCGCGGATGGAGGAGATCGCGGCGCAGATTGAAAAACGGATCGAAGTGCAGAGCATGGTGTTTATCTCCGCCGAGCAGGCATGGGAGCACTATAAGGACAAGTATTTTGAAGGCAGGCCGGAGATGGCGGAGGGGTTTGCCCAGGATAATCCGCTGGCGGCTTCGGCTTCCTATGAGATATATCTGAACAATGTGGAAGATCAGACGGAGTTTGTGGAGTATCTGAAAGAAATTCCGGGAATCCGCAGGATTAATTATTCAGAGATGGCGGTCAGAGGGCTGGTCAGTGTGAATAAAATTATCACTTATGTGTCCGCGGTGATCGTGACGGTATTGATTTTCGTGGCTATTTTCCTGATTACGAATACCATCGGCCTGTCCATTTCCGTGCGGCGGGAAGAAATCCGGATTATGCGGCTGATCGGCGCGACGAAATTTTTTATCCGGCAGCCCTTTATCGTGGAGGGAATTCTGATCGGTCTGATTGGCGCCGGGATTCCGCTGGCAGTGATTTATTATATTTATATGAATGTGGTGTCTTATGTGGTTGAGCGGCTGAAGCTGCTGTCCGGACTGATTGTGTTTCTGCCGGTTCATCAGATTATGAGCATTCTGATTCCGGCGGCTCTGGCGCTGGGCGTTGGAATCGGATTTTTCGGAAGCATCTTCTCGGTGAGAAAGCATCTGCGGGCATAGGAAAAGCCGAAGCGGAACGGAGCGCGCAAGAAGGCCGGGCCGCAGGCGGCACCGAATCAGGGGGAACAACATGAAAAAAAAGGAAATCGGCGTTGTTATTGCACTGTTTTTTCTGCTGACTGCCGGCGTCAGCGTATTCGCGGCGACGATTGGCGGCGCACAGCAGGAGATCAACCGGATTCAGCAGGAGGTGGACAAAACCAGGGCCAGGCTGAAAGAGCTGGATTCACTGCGGTCAAATGTGGAACAATATATCATGGAACTGGACAATGAGCTGGTGAGCCTCTCTGATGAACTGCTGCAATTAGAACAGCAGATGGCCGATAAGCAGGAAGAAATCCAGGTTACGAAAGAGGAACTGGAGGCGGCCAGGGAGGATGAGCGCCGGCAGTATGAGGCGATGAAGATCCGGATTCAGTATATGTATGAAAAAGGGGATACGGAGTACGTGGATATTCTGTTTTCCGCCGAAAACCTTTCGGATCTGTTAAACAGTGTGGAGTATATTTCCCAGATTTCTGAATATGATAGAGATATGCTGGATGTTTATGTGGCCGTAAAAGAAGAAATTCAGGATAAAGAGGCCAGGCTGGAAGCGGAATACGCGGAGCTGGAAAATTTGAAGACGGAAAATGAGGCAAAACAGGCGGCGCTTGAGACAGTTCTTGCGGCAAAGCAGGAGGAACTGGATAAGTATGAGGCGGAGATCGGCGATGCCGAACTGCAGCTTGAGGATTTTGAGGAAGATATTGCCGAGCAGCAGGAGATTATCCGTCAGATTGAAATACAGATGGAGGAAAGCCGGAGAGCCGCTGCGGAAGCCAGCAGCAGAGCCGCGGAGAGCAGCCGGAGAGCAGCGGAGGCCAGCAGCAGGGCGGCGGAGGAAAGCAGAAAGGCTGCGGAGAGCAGTAAGGCGGCGGAGAGCAGCAAGGCGGCCAATGCCAGTATGTGGGGCGAAGAACCGGGGGACAGCATCGACGAGGAGGAATCAGACGAGAGCAGTGCTCAAACTGAAGCGCCGGAGGAGACGACTACCCAGGCGCCGCCGGTCAGCAGTTCCGGACATATCTGGCCAATCAGCTCCCGGAACGTTACTTCCTATTTTGGAAGCCGTACGGACCCGATTACCGGAAAGCAGAATGCCCATCACAGCGGAATAGATATTGCGGCGCCCAATGGCACGCCGATTATGGCGTCAGCATCCGGAACGGTGATGACAGTGGGATATACATCCATTAACGGAAATTATGTGATGATTTATCACGGGGACGGCGTAGCCACCGCATATTGTCACTGTTCTACGATTCTGGTTTCAGAGGGAGAGCAGGTTTCTCAGGGCCAGACGATTGCGAAAGTGGGACTGACAGGCAAGACCAACGGCTATCATCTGCATTACGGCGTGAGAGTAAACGGAACGTATGTGAATCCTTTGAATTATATTCAGTGAGTTATGTGTATTCTCGGAAGCTTTCCGTATCTGCTTTCGCGGCTGATGTGCATCAGAAGACATCACCTTGCGAAACCGGATACGCAGATTCCGGGGATACATTTATTTTTGTTCATATTAATGATGCCTGTGTCAGCAGACATGTCAGTTTAGTTATGGGAGGAAAGAATGGACGACTACAGGGACGATTACGAGGTATCGGATTACAGCGATTTTTATGATGTGAAGCCGCCGAAGCGGCACAGCTTTGCGAAAGGGTTTATCTGCGGCTTACTGCTGACATTTGTGGCATTTTCCACGGTGCTTATAGCCGGTCTGATGCTCTTATATAAATCGGATCTGATGCTGGGCGTTTATCCCCAGACGCCTCAGATCACCGGGGAATCGGAGACCTTTGACGAGGATGCCGTGCTGGATAAGCTGAACCTTCTGGGGCTGTATGTGAATCAGACTTATCTCTTTGACTATGATGAGTCAGACCTGGCCGAAGGCATCTACAAGGGTTATATGAACGCCCTGGGGGATCCCTACACGGTTTACTATACGAAGGAAGAATTTGACAGCATGATGGAGAGCCAGGAGGGAAGCTACTACGGGATCGGAATTCTGGTCAGTCAGGATATCCAGACAGGAGTCATCACGATTGTCAGAGTATTCCAGAACAGTCCGGCCATGGAAGCGGGCGTGCGGGACGGAGATGTGATCTATATGGTAGACGGAGATGAAGTGACGGGGCAGGATCTGAGCGCGGTGGTGTCCAGAATCAAGGGACAGGAAGGCACCGATATTCCGATTACGTTCTACCGTCCGGAAACCGGAGAGTATCTGGAGTTTCAGGTGGAGCGCCGCCAGGTGGAAGTGGATACGGTGCTGTACCGGATGATGGACGATCAGGCAGGCTATATCGAGATTCTGGAGTTTGACGAGCCCACCGCAAAGCAGTTTAAGGATGCGCTGGAAGATCTGAAAAAACAGGGAATGAAATCGCTGATTGTGGACGTGCGGAACAATCCGGGAGGGCTGGTAGACAGCGTGGTGGAGATTGTGGATGAGCTGGTTCCGGAGGGACTGATTGTTTATATGGAGAACAGTATGGGCGTGAAAACGGAATATTCCGCCGATGAAACCTGGCTGGATCTTCCGCTGGTTGTGCTGGTAAACGGAGAGTCCGCCAGCGCCGCCGAGATTCTCGCCGGCGCGGTGAGAGATCGGGGGACGGGGACTCTGATCGGCACAAATACCTTTGGAAAAGGAATTGCCCAGTCGCTCTTTCCGCTGGAGGACGGCTCGGCGGTAAAAATCACCACTTCCGATTATTATACGCCCAGCGGCGAAAATATTCACGGAAAAGGGATTATGCCGGATATTGAAGTGGAGATGGACGATGACAGTGAGGAGGATACTCAGCTTACTGCGGCGCTGGAGTATCTGCGGACGGAGCAATGAAAACCCAGAGAAGGGTTGTTGTAATATAGTAATGATTATGAAAAAAGCAGGCGGCAGACGGGCGGTGATAAAGGGTTTGCGGCCTGCTTTTTTCATGTCTGTCTCCCTATCGAAAAAATCTATATATGGCCGCATCCATCATTTTTATGAATTAGACAGCCAGAACAATCCATGCTAATATTGGAGAAAGAATGCGTATTTTTTAATCATTTTTACAAAATATGCCGGTTTTGCCATAGTTTGTCGAACCGGAAAAATACGCATGTAAAATGATGCCATGGAGGAAAAGGGTAATGAGGAAGGTAAACAAGATTTTTGCTTCACTGCTGGCGGCAGCCATGCTGTTTTCCGTGACAGCCTGCAGCAGTAACGGGACGCCGAAAGAGACGACAGAGGCCGGATCGGAAGGAGGCGCGTCTGCCGTAAAGACGATGGACAGCGCGACCCTTCAGAAGATGCAGGATGACAAGGAGAAAAAAGAAGGATATCTTGTGATCGATGTGAGATCAGAGGAAGAATATAAGGCAGGCCATGTGAAATTTGCGATTCATATGCCTGTTGAAACAATTGGGGACAACCTTTCCGCAATTGAGGACTGGAAAGATAAACAGGTTGTCCTCGTGTGTAATTCCGGCAAAAAAAGCGGCGAGGCGGCAGATATTCTTGTGGAGAACGGATTTACGGACGTGACAAATGCAGAAGGTGTGAAGGACGGCGGATACAATCTGGTTACATGGGGAAATATCCGCGGGACCGAGCTTCAGAAGATCGGGGATGAGGGCCAGGTGCTGATCGTGGATCTGAGAGATGCTGCGGATTATGAGGCGGGACATTTTAAAACCGCTGTCAATGCGGTTGCGGAAGAAATGAGTGGGGTAGAAGCACAGCTTCCGGCGGACAAAAACGCGATGATCGTGACCCACTGCTATTCCGGCAACAGATCCGCAGTGGCCGCGCAGGCGCTGGTGGATATGGGGTATACGAACGTATACAACTGTCTGGACGGGGCAAAAGAAGTAGAGTATGTGTTTGACGGGACGGCACAGCCGGGCACGGAAGCTGCCGGTGAAAATGCGGGGGCTGAGGCAGCGGATCAGAAAACCGTTTTCGTAACCCCGGAATGGGTAAAAAGCGTGATTGACGGTGAGCAGAAAGAATCTGAAAACTATGTCATTCTGGAATGTGCATGGGGCGAAGCCGCAGATGATCCGGCATATCAGGAAGGGCATATTAAGGGCGCTTTTCATATGAATACCGATTCTGTGGAGGAAGAAGAATACTGGAATATCCGTACGCCGGAGGAAATCGAGGCGCTGGCGGCTCAGTACGGTATTACGAAAGATACCACGGTGATCTGCTATGGTGACAGCGGAAAAAATTCTGCCGACGACCGTGTGGCTTTTGTCTTTCTGTGGGCAGGTGTTGAGAATGTAAAATGTCTGGACGGCGGTTTTGAGGCGTGGACAAAGGCGGGCTATGAGACAGAGACAGGCGTGAACGAACCGACGGCCACGGAAGAAGCCTTTGGCGTGACGGTTCCTGCCCATCCGGAGTATGTTCTTTCCATCGACGAAGTGCGGACGAAGCTGGAAAGCGACGATAATTTTAAACTGGTAAGCATCAGAAGCGAAGCAGAATTTACCGGCGAGACAAGCGGCTACGGATACATTGACAGGGCAGGCGAGCCGGAAGGCGCAATCTGGGGCCATGACACGGATGACGGTTCTTATAATAACGCAGACGGAACCACGGTGAATGCAGATACACTGGAGGGTTATCTGGCGGAGTCTGACGCCTCTATGGACAATGAGCTTTCCTTCTACTGCGGAACTGGCTGGAGAGCCTGTATTCCCTTCTTAATCTGTTATGAGGAAGGATATACAAATGTGTCTTTGTACGACGGCGGATGGTTCCAGTGGCAGATGGACAGTGCGCTTCCGGTACAGGTAGGCGATCCGAACAGCGAGGATTGTGTGCATACGACAGTGGGCGAGCTGTCTGCGGATAAAGCGGCAAAATAAAATCAGAATAAAAGAATGGCGGTTATGAAAAAAGCATTATATATGATTGCCTCAGGGCTTGAGGCGGCACTGTTAATCGGAGCTTACGTCATTCAGTATTTTACCCGCAGGAAAATGGGAATGGCAAGGTATGTCGTCTACAAAAATCGTGGGTGGGAAGCAAAATATCCGATGGAGCTTTTGCAGTATGCGGCCATGGCGGCGGTGCTGATTCTGACCGTGCTGGCTGTGGCAGGATATGTGCGGCTTCACCGGAAACCGTCCATCAGGATGAAAGGGATGGTTCTCGTTACGGTTTTTCTTGCCGTCCTCTATATCGGTTTCACTCTTATGAGTGGGACCGACCGCCTGCGGGCGTATTATTTTATTGACGGAATGTTTGCGGCGGCGGCGCTGGTGCAGGGGATTAAGGCAAATCTCGGCCTGTATGCAGGGAGGACCGGCCGCAGAAGCGCTGAGTAAAGCAGGAGAAAAGAAAGTGATATGGAACAAAAACAAAAGAAAACAGGCTGGTTAGGCAAAGCCATCGTAGTCCTGCTGCTGGCGGCGGCGGTGCTGGCCTATTTTTTTGTGCCGCCGGTGCATGACGGGTATAACCGGATCGCCCGCATGTTTGCCAGCGGTGATTTTACGGTTGTGCGGGAATTTGTGGAGTCTTACGGCGCATATGCGGCGGCAGTGTCTTTCGGACTGATGATTTTACAGTCGGTTGCGGCGCCCCTTCCGGCCTTTCTGATTACCTTTGCCAATGCCAATCTGTTCGGCTGGTGGCAGGGGGCCGTTCTGTCCTGGACCAGCGCCATGGCAGGGGCGGCGGTCTGTTTTTTTATCGCAAGGATTCTGGGCCGGGATGCGGCGGAGAAACTGACCAGCAGGGCCGGATTAAGACAGATTGATGATTTTTTTGAGAAACACGGGAGACAGAGTATCCTGATAGCCAGGCTGCTTCCTTTTATCTCCTTCGATATCGTCAGCTATGCGGCGGGTCTTACGTCCATGTCTTTCTGGGGATTTTTCGCGGCCACAGGCATCGGGCAACTGCCGGCGACGATCATCTATTCCTATGTGGGCGGTATGCTGACAGGCGGAGCGAAGCTTCTGGTGACGGCGCTTTTGCTGCTGTTTGCCCTGTCGGCTCTGGTGGTGCTGCTCAGGCAGCTTTATGTGGAAAGACAGAAGAAAAAATCCGGTTGACGGACGTCGGGGGATGCTTAGGCGATGACAAAAAAAGGGATTGGCAAAATTGCCGTATTTGCCGCAGTCATCGGGCTTGTACTGGTACTGAACCGGCGGTTTGGATGGTCGGCATATCTGGCGGATCCGGATTATCTGATGCGGCTGAAAGAAACGGTGGAAAAAAATTACCTGTGGGCGCTGTGCCTGTATATTCTGTTTACGGTTATCGGCTGTGTGGTGCTGGCGCTGCCAGGGGTGACGTTTGCAGTGGCGGCCGGTATGCTGTTCGGGCCTTTTGCCGGGATACTGGCCTGTCTGTCCGCAACTACGCTGGGCGCTATGGCCGCTTTTCTTGTGGGAAGATTTTTTCTGAAAGAGGGAATAAAGCCGATGCTGGAAAAAAACAGGCTGCTGAACAAACTTCTCTTTTCAGCGGACGGAAAAAGTGATATGATCGTGCTGATGATTACAAGGATGGTTCCCCTTTTTCCCTATAACCTGCAGAATTTTGCCTACGGAATCACAGATATCGGATTTTGGAAATACTCTCTTTTTACCTTTGTGTTTATGCTGCCGGGCGTGTCTTTTTTTACCATCGGTTCCGCAGGGCTTACGGCAGAAAAGGGAAAATGGATTTATTTTCTCTTTGCAGGGATTCTTGCGGCGGCGGTGACGGCGGCAGGAATGATGATACGGAAAAAGTTTCTGGACAATGTGGAAGAACATGCAGAGGAAGATTAATTGAAACAGGCAGTTATTATTTTTACCAGAGTTCCGGTGCCGGGTCATACGAAGACGCGGCTTATGCCCCTTTTATCGGGGGAAGACTGTGCGGGCCTCCACAGGGAGATGATCCGCAGGGTATATCAGGCGTGCCGGGGCGTGGACGGAGATATTCTGGTTTTCTTTACGCCGGAGGATTCAGGCGGCAGCCTGAGAGGACTGCTGAAAGAGGCGAAAGGATTTTTCCCGCAGAAGGGAGAGGGTCTGGGGGAGCGGATGTCCCGGGCATTTGTCCAGGCTTTTCGGCTGGGATATGAGAGGGTGCTGCTGATCGGAACCGATCTTCTGCAGATTTCGGCGGAGATTCTGCAGGAAGGATTTCGGGATTTATCCGGGCATGATGCGGTGATGAATCCCACGGAGGACGGCGGATACTATCTGATCGGACTGAAAGAAGCCAGAGACGATATCTGGGACGTGCCCTCTTACGGAACGGGCACGGTGTTCCGGGATACGCTCTGCCGGATGGAAAAAGCCGGATTGCGCGTAGCGGTGGGACAGCGCCTTATGGATATCGACACGCCGGAAGATCTGGTCGTCTGGTACGGAACAGACCGCTGCATCCGCTGCGGGGCATGTACGGAAAACTGCCTGTTTCTTCAAAAGTATGGCATCAATCTGGCAGAATTGTCCGAACGGCCTGAACTGGCCTACTCCTGCTTTTTATGCGGCAGATGCAAAGCTGTGTGCCCGGAAGAAATCGACGGAGGGCGTATCGCCGTTTTGATGCGGCAGATGCGGGCGGACAGGTCCGGGGCTTCCTATAAAGGGCTTCTGTGGGAAAAGAATCCCTATAAGTTTGCCGCTTACGGAAAAGGCAGAAAAAAGTCCGTTTTGTTTCCGGGCTGCAATTTCCCCTCTTTTTATCCGAAAACCACCGGATATCTGGAGCGGCTGATGAAAGACCATGGCATCGGAACGGTTTATGACTGTTGTCAGAAGCCGGTCTATGAGCTGGGGCTTCGGGCAGAAGCGGAGGAGAATCTGGAACAGATGGCTGCCCGTCTGAAAAGCCGGGGGGTGGAAGAACTGATTCTTTTGTGCCCCAACTGCTATCATTTTCTGAAAGGCAGGCTGGACATTCCGATGACGACGGTTTACCGGAAGCTCAAAGAGCTTGGCGAAGGGCAGATGTTTCGAAACGAACGGATACCGGTTTATGTGCCCTGTCCTGACAGAGAGGAGAAAGAAATGTTCGGGGAGCTGGGTATATATCTGGAAGGAAAGGTGGAAGAACCCTTTTATCATGTCCAGTGCTGCGGCTTGGGGGGCTGCGCCGGGGTCCGGGAGCCGGAGCTTGCACAGCGGATGGCAGATACGGCAAAGGAACAGGGCGGAACGCTTTATACTTACTGTGCCTCCTGTGTCAGCAGTTTCAGAAGAAAAGGCATGAAGGAGGTCTGTCATCTTCTGCCGCTGATTCTTGGAATTGAAGAAAAGGTGCCTCTTGGCATCCAGCCTTTTTTGAACCGTGCCGGAAAAAAACTGTGGTAAATGAAGATTTCGATTATTATTCCGATTTATAATGAAGAAAAAACGATTGAAGCTTTTTTAAAAACGCTGGAACCGGTGAAGGAAAAAGCAGAGCTGATCTTTGTGGACGGCGGAAGCAGCGACAGAACCCTTGCCCTGATTCCGGAGACCTATACGGTTCTGCACGGCCCTAAGGGACGGGCGAAACAGATGAATCTGGGGGCGGCGAACAGCGGCGGTTCCGTATTGTTTTTCCTGCACTGTGACAGCGAGCTTCCCGAAGATGCCATAGAACAGATTGAAACGGTTATGGAACGGTATTCCGTGGGCTGTTTTGGCATCGCGTTCCATTCTAAAAACATCTGGATGAAATGCTGTCAGGCCATCTCCAACCACCGGATCAAAGACCGGAAGGTGATGTTTGGGGATCAGGGAATTTTTATCCGGCGCAGCCTGTTTTTTGAGATCGGCGGTTTTCCGGAGCTTCCGATTATGGAGGATTATCAGTTCTCCCTGACGTTAAAAGAGATGGGGGTAAAAATAGGGATTGCAAAAAAGAGGATTTATACTTCGGACAGAAGGTTCGCCGAGGGCGGGCGGCTGCGGGTAATGTGGAAAATGAACCGCCTGCGGGCCATGTACAGAAAGGGCGTGGATATCGAGGAAATATCCGGGCTGTACCGGGATATCAGGTAATCATTGAAGACGGCTGCAAATTCTCCCAGATTCAGGGGGGAGGGGAGCTGCGGAACTAAATTAGAGTAGAACAGCAGCGGACCGGACAAGCCCCGGGAGGATTTACAGACACTTTAGTGGCTGGAAATTCTCCCAGAGCAAAGGGGATTGGGAGGGGAGCTGCGGAACTAAATTAGGAGAAATGAACATGAGAAGAAAGATAACTGCGCTTCTGCTTGCGGCGGTGATGGTTTCAGGGCTTGCCGCATGCGGAAACGGTGACGGGAAAGCAAAAACAGAAACCGGGAACGGCAAGGTTCTGACGGAAGGACAGAAAAGTGTCGGTGAAACGGAAGCTGCGGATGAGACGAAAGCCGCCGGTGAAACGGAAATTTCCGGCGGAACAGAAGGAGCCGGCGCGGACGATACGGAGGGCATGAGCTTTGATGAGCTTCTGGAGCGTGCAAAGGGCAGCACGGTCACGTTCTATGGCTGGGGCGGAGACGAGCTGCTGAACCGGTGGCTAGATGAGGTGTTTGCGCCGACCATGAAGGAAAAATATGATATTACGATGGAGCGCGTCCCGATGGATATCGATCAGATTCTGAGCCAGCTTTCCGGGGAGATTCAGGCAGGGAAAGAACAGGGGAGCATTGATATGATCTGGATTAACGGTGAAAATTTTCGGTCTGCGAAAGAAAATCATATGCTTTATGGCCCTTTTACGGACAGACTCCCCAATTTCCAAAACTACATCGACGGGGAATCAGAGGATGTGACGCTTGATTTTGCCTACCCCGTCGAAGGATATGAAGCGCCTTACGGAAAAGCGCAGATGGTAATGATTGCCGATACGGCGGTGACGCCGGAACTTCCGGGCAGCGCAGAGGAACTGATGGAGTTTGTGAAAAACAATAAGGGAAAAGTAACGTATCCTGCCCTTCCGGATTTTACGGGAAGTGTGTTTGTCAGAAACATCATCTATGAAATCTGTGGCTATGAACAGTTTCTGGATATGGAGGCGGACAAGGAAACGGTAAGGGAGGCGGTGGAACCGGCCATGGAATATCTGCGCCGGCTGAACCCCTATCTGTGGAATGAGGGGAAAACCTTCCCGGAATCTTCCACCACCCTGGACAATATGTTTGCCGACGGAGAGGTGGTTTTCAATATGACCTATGACGCTTTCGGCACTTCCATCAAGATTGATAACGGCACATATACGCCGACCACCCAGTCTTTCCAGTTTGACAAAGGAACAATCGGAAATACCAATTTTATGGCCATTGCGGCAAACGCCCGGAATAAAGCGGGGGCCATGGTGGCAATTAATGAAATGATGTCTCCGGAAATTCAGGCGGACAGATATCAGACGATGAAGGTGCTGCCCGTTGTGGACTATGAGAAGCTTTCGGAAGAACAGAAGGCGGCCTTCGATCAGGTAGAGCCGGGAACAGGGAATATTCCCCAGGATGAGCTGTTATCTAAACGGCTTCCGGAAATGCCGGCGGAGCTTGTGCCGATTATTGAAGAAATCTGGTTAGAAGAAGTGGTAGGAAAATAATGGGGAGAAAACGGACGCCATATCTGCTGCTGGTTCCTCAGATGTTCCTGACAGTCCTGCTTCTGATCGGACTGATTACCGGAATTACCCAGAGTTTTGGGGTGATTCCGGCTTTTGGATTAACGGAGCCCACATTTCGGTACTACAGGGAAGTACTGACAAAACCGGATCTGGTCAGGTCGGTCTGCTACAGCCTGTGGATTGCCTTTGTCTCGGCCCTGTTATCTGCGGCGGCCGGTGTTTTCTTATGTGCGGTGCTTGTGGCCGGCCATCGGACAAAGGGAAAAATTATGCGGATCATTCAGCTTCCGATTATCGTCCCCCATGTAGTTGTGGCTCTTTTTGTCGTGAATCTCTGTTCACAGAACGGGCTTCTCGCAAGGATTGCCTTTGGGCTTGGGCTGATCGGGGAGCAGCAGGAATTTCCCATGCTGATCTATGACAGGTATGGAGTGGGCATTATTCTGGCCTATCTATGGAAAGAAATTCCTTTTATCATTTATTTTGTCATTTCGCTGATGGCGAACATCGACAGAAAGCTGGGGGAGGCGGCGGTAAATCTGGGGGCGGATAGGATTCGGGCGTTTTTCTGTGTAACCCTTCCGCTCTGTGCCAATACCATATGCAGCGGCTTTCTGATTATTTTCGTTTTTGCTCTGGGCGCCTATGAGCTGCCCTTTCTGCTGGGAGCGACGGTTCCGAAAGCGCTGCCGGTGCAGGCTTATATCCAGTATACCCATCCGGATCTTCAGAACCGGCCTTATGCGATGGCGCTGAACGGGATCATTATCGTGATATCTCTGCTCAGTGCGGCCGTTTATTTTATTTTAATCAGAAAAAACCTGAAAGATCTGTCAAAAACAGACAGTTGATGTAAAAAGCGCGAAGGAAAGGGGAGCGGAATCAGGAAAGATGAAGAAAAAAGGAAAGGTTACGGATGTGATTCTGGCAGTGTTTGTGCTGCTGATCGTTGTTCCCGCTGTGGTTATGGCGGTCTGGGTATTTACGGAACGGTGGGCCTGGCCGGCGCTTATGCCCCAGGTATTCTCTCTGCGGGCCGTAAAGGAAATATTCGGAAGATGTGAGGCCCTTCTTCGGCTGTTGCTTTCCAGCATGGTTATTTCCTCCGCGGTAGCCCTGCTTTCCGTGGTGATCGGGACGATGACGGCAAGGGCGCTTGTGCTGTATGAATTTAGGGGAAAGGGTCTGATTTCGTTTCTGACGATTCTGCCCTTTATGGTTCCGGCGACGGTGTTTGCCATGGGCGTCCAGATTACTTTTATCAAAATGGGGCTGAACAACAGGATAACAGGCGTGATTCTGGCTCATCTGATCTGTTCCCTCCCTTATGCGGTCAGGCTGATAACGGACGGGACGGCTGCGGTGGGAGACAGGCTGGAAGAACAGGCGCGGGTGCTGGGGGCGTCGGCGGGGCAGGCTTTTTTTCAGGTGACGCTTCCCTTTCTTGTACCGGTGCTTCTGTCCTCTTTCAGCATGGCCTATATCGTATCGTTCAGCCAATATTTTCTGACGCTGCTGATCGGGGGCGGGCAGGTGAAAACCTTTACCATCGTTATGGTGCCCTATCTGCAAAGCGGAAACCGGAATATCGCCTGCGTGTACAGCGGGATTTTTTTGGGAATCACCCTGGCGGTTTTTGCGGTCTTTGAAAAAACGGCGGAAATATGGAGCAGGAATACGGATGCGGAATTTTATGCCTGAACCGCATCCCGAGCGGCGGACCGGAAATGGTCTGGGAGAGCAAGGAGCATAAAAACAGAAGCGGACTGTCCCCAAAAGGGGTTTGGTCAGAGGATGCGGATATGAGTTTAAAAATCGAGAATCTGGAAGTAAAACTGCAAAAAGAGAACATTTTACAGGAAATCAGCCTGGATATTGCGGACGGCGCTTTTGTTTCCCTGCTTGGAGCCTCCGGATGCGGAAAGAGCACACTGCTGAAATGCATTGCCGGGCTTTTGGAGGCTGAAAAGGGCAGTATCCGGATTGACGGGAAAGAGATGAACGGTGTCCCTCCGGAAAAACGGGGAGCGGTGATTGTATTTCAGGACCTG
>Ga0137306_101904_pt1 | contig 19238 bp, 13 predicted proteins | sample Inofroosms_March_FD_97187 | JGI IMG/M metagenome (GOLD analysis project Ga0137306, IMG submission 97187) | Mouse cecal microbial communities from Vienna, Austria - N-Acetylneuraminic and N-Acetylglucosamine D2O microcosms_March | ecosystem: Host-associated > Mammals > Digestive system > Large...
CCTGCCGTCTGTTCTATGGTACTGCTTGTATACGTCTTTTCCTGATGCCGCTTTTTCACCTCGTAATCCGACCGTAATGGTTCTTCTTCCTGCATGGCCTCCATCCCTACGTTTTCTGCAACCGAATCCATCTCCTTTTGATCCGCTTCCGTCTCTGTTTCCCAATCCTGCCCTTTGTGCATTTCTTCCGCTTTCCGCCACTCCGGGATATGGTCTGCCGTCTTTTCCATTTTCAGATATCTGGAATCAGGGTGCTTTGTATAGTCCATCTTACGGACACGCAGCGCCTTCTGCCCCCGGATAAACAAAAGTCCCATATCCCAGGGAAACCGGAGAACCTCATCCGGAAGCAGGAGCTGCCGCTTTCCTATAGAGGAGGACTCGGAATATTCCGGCACATAGTCGGTCATGCGCATGGTATAATAGTTTTTCCGGATGGAATCCACCGCCACGGTGATCTCCCCGGAACGTCTGCTGAAATATTCCGCCGTGGTCAGGTCATTGCAGCCTAGAAACACAGAGAAATCACAGCCGCCCAATATTTCCTCCCACTGGTTGTCCGGATACCGGTTCTGCATCTGGGGAATGTTCTGGAACAGAATGCTCATTCCAATTCCCCTGCTGCGGGCCGTAGCCAGCTTTTTCTTAAAATCCGGAATCACTCCGATGTTGGGAAATTCATCTAATACCATCATCATCGGTACAGGCAGCTTCCTCTCTTTTGTGCTATCCGCCAGCCGAACCAGCTTAATACTCAAAAAAGACGTAAACAGGGTCGCTAATACGTCATACGTGGAATCCTGGTCAGAAGTAATACAAAAATACGCGCATTTCTGTTTCCCAGGCAGAGTCAGGTCAATCTCCTTATGGCTGGTGATCTTCTGTACCGTTTTATTCTGCAAAATCTGCAGCCGGGTCCCCAGTCCCAGCACCGCATTCCCTTTCACCTTCTCCGCCTTGCTGAACAGCCGGTAGGGTCCCTTTGCCGGATGGCTGTCCGGCAGCTTGTCAAAAATCGCGTCCAGAGCTTCTACGCTTTTGTTAAGCAGCAGGTTATAGGCTTCCGGAAAGGTCTTCTTTCCCGGCGGATACTCCTCATAAACATACAGACAGAGCGCTTTCAGAAGATCCATTTCCACGTTGTCATAAAAATGGTCGAATTTATCCGTGGTATTCCGGATTACTACATCGACGAAAATGTCGATCAGCCCGCCATCGTCTATCTCTGCCAGGCAGTCCCACGCATCGGAATGCGCCAGGTCGATCAGGTTCAGCTGCCTGCATACGTAGGACTGCTCCCGCAAATATACGACCAGATCCTCATACAATTCACTTTTGGGGTCAGAAAGATACATACTTTCCCCCCGCCTGATACACTGCAAGGCCATCACCCTTGCGAATGCCCGTGATTTCATGGAGCCCTGGGAGCCGCATACCGCAAAATTCCTGTTCAGCGGAGAATCCACAGGCAGGCTGAGCACGCTGCCCTCTTCCAGGTCTGTCCCGAAGATCACTCCCTGAACGTCCCCGGCATCTTTGTGAAATTCCAGCACCTTCTTTTGAACCTCCTTCTCCATGTACCCGGCTGTTCCATAGGTTCCCTTAACGGAATACTCAAAGTTTCGTTCTTCATCCCTTCCGGCCGTCTCCCTGCCCTTACCACGCCAGGCGATCACTGCCGCCACCAGTCCAAATACAGGGATCGCCAGCACAGAAAACCAGAATCCCTTTCCGGTTCCGAATCCATGTGCCAGACAGGAAAATGGATTCAGCCGGATCTTCGCTTCTGTAAAAAAGAGTTCCAGAAAGCCTCCCACATAAAAGGCCAGTGCCAGAAGCCCCAGCACAGAAAGCAGTTCCTTCCGCCTCTGTTTCATCCATTCTTTCCATTTCTTATCAATCGTTTTTCCTCCTCTCTTATGTCTCCATTAACCGCTTTCCATATACTGCTTTACTTTCTCAGATGAAACCGTTAATATCTGCACCCCCTTTCCAAAATAAGTCCGGAGGGCATCCGCCTGAAATTCCAGGCAGACCACCTTCCCTGCGCCCTTCCACTCCATCTCCTGGCGGATGCGCATCAGCTCCCGAAGCTCCAGCTCGTAGCAGAAGTACACCGGATTCCCGTTTTCATCATAGCCGGCGTAGAGGGAATATTCCTTATCTTCCCGTTTTTTCAGCATCTGACATAAAAATTCCCGGAATCGACTGCCTGCCTCCCTGTCTGTTATCAGCCGGAACTGAACGCGGCTTACGTCTGCCATCGAAAAATAATAGTAACGTTCATAGACATCATCTATCTGAAACAGTTCCCCTTTGAGCCCTCCGTCACTTTCCAAAAGCTCTGGCATCAGATCCATGGTATTTCCGACCATCAACGCGTCCGTTCCATGCATAAATCCCTGTTTTATCAATACTCCTTCCGCAAAACTGCGCATAGAGCGCTCCATCTTTTTCGCCCACTTCATCCGCTGGTCCATGGAATGATAGACTGCAAATATCTGCTGCCCGCAGATAAGCAGGCCGCAGGCCCGGGAACCTTTGATCCTGTCGGAACTCCCTTTAAACTCTGCCGCTCCATAATAAGCCGGATTCTTTGCCTCTCTTTCGAAAGCAGGCGGGAACCTGGGCTTTTCTGTTAAAAACATCCTGAGCCCCATCCGATAACAAAAAATCCATGCCATACTCATCCGGTGCAGGCGCAGACGTTTCTGCGGTTCACTTTTCACATGGCTTGTCTCAGCCGGACCCTCCAGATACAGGGAAAAGTCCCCTGGATATCTGCACAGCAGCTCCCGCCTTCCCTTTGCCTTTAATGTGTAGCCTCTGATCCCGTCCTTCTTACGGACAGATATATAACCTTCCTTTTTCATCTGTGTCGCCAGATAAGCGGCATAGGTCTTTGAGCCCACCGCAGTCCCGGCCATTTCCACTGGGAACTCCCCGCTGATCCCGATCAGCTTTAACAGCAAATCCCGTTTTTCCACTTGTTCCTGTACCACCCCGTTTTCCTTGAAACCATACCCTGTCCCTTGAATACATGGGTATTTTTCTTCAAATCTATTCTCCCGTTTTCTTCATGTTTCCAGGCTTTCCGGCTTCTCCGCCGCATCGAAACCGCTCTGCCTGAAACGTCTTCATTTTTCGATATGATTATCACCCATAGTTCCGGCCATTCAGCCATTCCGGAAATGCTTTCTGCTTCATCACACAGATACAAGTCCCATCTTCCTCCGCCAGCCGGCTTTCATGATATACATTGATATAAAGCCCTCCGTCGGATCTTAAAAAGAAATTTGAGATCACATCCAGCACATGCTTTTCTTCTATGTTATCATGATCCCTCACCCTTCCCAGAGGAAGCCCTTTCTCATAGCAGTGCAAAAAGCAGACAGTCCCCTTTTCAAAAAACGGGATTTCCTGCCCCTGCCCGGCCCGTTCTGCACACCAATTCCGCAGCGCTGTATATAGGGGCTGGTACAGATAATCCGTATATGCGGATTTCCTGTGGGGAATCAATACCGGCATGGAGATCTGCAGGATTTCCTGCACATATTCCACTTCAATTCCGTGGATGTGAACCAGCGCATTCTTATAATCCACATATTTCTGTGTATCCAATGTCAGTTCTAAAGTCAGCCTTCTAAGCCGCTCTGTCAGATATTCCGAATTTTTTGCCGCATCCACGATCATGTCATTCAGGCTGTCATACCGTACCGCCCCGTCCTTCCTGCAATAGGAACGCAGGATCCCTCTGGCCTCTGCAACCCGCTGTTCCACTTCCCCGGAGATGCGCTGTACATGGTCTAACTGTTTCTGCATCTTCGCCAGCGCGTTGGGTTCACCGCCCTTTTTTATAATATTCGACTTCACCATCCTCCTTCACCGTGCAAAAGCCAATGGCGCCCGGAAGGTCAATGGCCGGGATATCTTCCGGAGATTCCACCACCACGATATGGCCGCTTTTCTCCATATCCCGCTTCGCGAACATGCGGTCTGCCAGCCCGGCATCCTTCCTGGATATATACAGGATGTCATAGAGCTCCGCGTCCCCGACAAATACGATACGGACCGGGTATTCTTCCCGGGAAACCAGAAAATGCTCTTCTATCTTTTTCTGCTTCATCAATGAGAGCAGCACCCAGACTGCCTGCATCGTCCCCGGCTCCCCCGCCTGATAGGAATTCTCGTTTGCCGCCACCATCCTGGTGTCCGGATTGATATATATCTGCTGCTCTTTTTCCAAGGCTTTCAGGGCTTTCCCCACATATGCATCTCTCCCGTCCTGCCTGAAAAACGCATAAATCTGTCTTTTATAGAGCGTATTATATCTTTTCACGAGTCCCAGCACTTCCCGTTCCATCTGCCTCTGGTTATTTAGGTTCTCCATTGTCTTTGCACCCTTTCTATTTGTACGGACAGCGCATTCAGGCGCAGTCCTGTTCTGAACAGTTCCAAAGTTTTATACGTTTTATTTTCCTTTACGCTTATTTCACGCATACAACACGTTTTAAGTTATGAAATTTCTTTTATCACGTAAACAATACGTCATTTTTCTTGATAGACATTTTGATTGCACATACAATACGCATTCTTTACGTGTTACGCCTTCCTCTCCCTCCTTTCCCATTTCATACGTAATAAAAACGCATGGAACACGTATAAAAACAATTTCTGTTCCTTTCCTATACGTTTCCATCACGTAATCCATGCGTTTTCTATTTCACTATATTTTTTCACCCTGGTTTTTACAGCTTCTGGCGTTTCCCGTAAGCTGTATTCCCATACCGTTTCAGACGTTCCTTCAATTCCTGCAGATCCTTCCGGTCGGTAGTGATCAGGTCTTTCTCCAACTGGCTTGCCTTAAATTCCACCAGCAGGTTATTGTTATTGGTGGAGATCAGCCCGCTCCCTCTTTCAAATTTCTGGATCGCCAGCATCTCGGCCTCGGACAGATCCAGTTCCTCACGGATACGCTCCGCCTCCCGGCTCTCCAGGTTCAGTATGATCTTTGTTTTCGAGTTGCTCAGAATCCCCTTCCCATACTTTCCTTCTTTCAGCGCGAAGAAGTCTACCAGATCCTGTGTAGCGCAGACTGCGGAACCGCCATATCCCCGGATCACCTTGAATATTTCCAGCACATAGGTTGCCGCCATCTCATTGGTGGACAGCAGCTTCCATACCTCGTCTATAAAAATGGCTTTTTCCATCGTCCGGTCTTCCTTCGCTTTTGCCCACACGAAATCCAGAGCCACGAACATCCCCAGGAGCAGATCGCCGGACAGTTCGGAAATATCCAGGACAACATACTTGTTGCTCAGATCCACATTGGTCTGCTGGTTAAAGGAGGACGCGGATCCATGCACCAGACGGTTCAGGATGTTTGCAAGCCTCCTGGTCTCCGGCTTTTTCATCAATACCTCATACAGATCCCCCAGAATCGGCATCTCCTTGTAAGCCCCGGGCTTCTCCGCATCCCACAGGCTCTCATTGTCGTGGGTGATCCCTTTGCCTTTATATGTCACGATCAATGCCTCGTCCAAAAGCTGCTTCTCCTCATAGGACATATCCGGAATCAGCAGGGAAAAGAAGATATGCAGGCTCTGGATCTTGACCGCCAGTTCTGAGCGTTCCGCTGTCTGCCCGTCCAGGATGTCATTTGCCGCATTGTCGGAATGCCGGATCTCCATCACATTGATACAGTTCCTGGAACCGGGGGAAATCTGAATAAATTCCCCTCCGATATTTTTCGAAGCCCTGGCAAACTCATGTCCCTTATCCGGCGCAATGATAAACACCTGGATATTCTTCCGTCTCATGCGCAGCGCCATCAGCTGCATGGTAAATGTCTTTCCGGCCCCGGAGGTCCCCATAATCGCAATGTTCGCATTTTTATAGGATGCGGAATTGAAGATATCCACGATCACAAGGGAGCTGTTCGCCTTATTGACTCCCATCATGATCCCGTCCTTGTCCGACATTTCATAAGAGGTAAAAGGATAGCATGCCGCCACGCCGGAGGTCAGCACGTTCCGTTTGGAACGCTGGTAAATGTTCTGATCCAGTGCCAGCAGCGGCAGGGATGACCGGAATGCTTCCTCTTCCCGGAACAGGCACTGCACTGAACTAAGATCCTGGGAATTTAAAAGCTTATTCATCTCCCTGGCTCTCCACTCCACTTCCTTCGCACTGTTTCCGGTAATGGTGATCAGAATAGAAATATAATAAAAATCCTCACTCCGGCTCAGCCCGTTTTTCAGGTAATAGCCTGCGTGAATGGATTCCGACAGGTCGTCATAATCACTGTTCGTATCATAGGTATCTTTGATCTTCGAGCGGTTCAGACGAATCCTCCTCCCGATCCGTTCCATACTCCGTGTCTTATCCTGCCTGAATACGAAAAGATCCACGTCAATCCCTTCCCCCGCATTGATCAGCAGGGACAGCCACCCGGCGGGCACTTTGGAGCGGTACTTATTGGACGGGATGAACAGGTAGGTATGGTACACCCCGTCCAGCACCACATAATTCCGATGCCGGAAATCCAGCTCCTTCGGTGAAACCAGCTCCGTAACCGGGATATGCGCCACGCTCTCTTTTCCATTTTCCTTTTCATACCACTCCATCACCTCCTGGATCTTGCCGGACAGAGGCATCAGCACACTGGTACGCCGGTTCAGCATCTGATACAGCACATCTACGCAAAACCGGGTCTCATTTTCGTGGGTCATGACCACGTTGCCGCACATGGACAGATACCGCTTCGCCGTCTGGACTGCCGACCGCATATACACCGCCACTTCCTTTTCCGTGGGATTTTTACTCCTGTTATAGGAGCTGTACTCAAACACCAGGAAGAATCTCCTGGTAATGGCCTCCTTTGTCCCAACATTCCGGATCAGCTGCATGTAATCCTCCTGCAGGATCCGGCACCTTGCATCCTGCTCATGATCGATCTCTTCCTGAATCCTTTTCAGGTATTCTGCGATATCCGCTTTTCTGGAAATGACCTTAAACTGCGTCCGTACCGGTGAAATCTTTAAATAGCTTAAAAAGGAAGAAATGATATTTCTCTGTTCTCCCGGACTTCTCAGGAGAAAATTGATGGGCAGAATTTCCACCACCTTCACAAACCGATGGTCTGTCGTATAAATAATCCCGTTTTTAATCTTTTGGATTGGAAGATAGGAGGAAGCCCAGGTAAAGGGCAGAAAATCCTCTGCCTCTGCTCTTTCGCAGCGCTTCATCCCCTGCTTTTTCTCTTTTCCATCCTCTTTGTCCGGAAGTTTTTCTTTTTTATGCTGCCGGATCTCCTTCCTTGCCGCTTTTTCTTCCTGAAGCGTTTCTTTTCTCAGGCGGCTTTCCTCCCGCGCCCTTTGCCGGCCGTCTTTCAGTTCCATTTTCCGGCTTCTTTTTTCTTCCTTCCGGCTTCGCTTTTCCTGTGTTTTTGCTTCTCTTAGTTTTCGTTTCAGTTCCCTGACTTCGCTGCTTATATCCAGCACCTCCCTTTCCGGATCCCCTCTTTTTCTTCCTCTTCTCCATCTTCCTGAGCCTCCGGTTCCGGTTCAGCCTGTCCCGCCCGTCCGGCTCTGTAAGCAGCCTCCTCTTTTTCAGATAACAGAAGAAATGGAACACGAATGAAGACAGGCTTTCCCCCTGTACACCCAAGATGGAAAAGATTGTCCCGGGAATCAGGACAATCACACCTGCATAAATTTTCGCTTTCATTTCCCAATCCAGGGCCAAAAGCGCCTGCAATAAAAAAAAGACAAGGATGACTGTCTCTACGGCATTCCTGGTCCTGACCCTTCCCGAAAACAGCGTTCCTTCTTCTGCGAAGTTCGGCGGTATGGTATAAATGTCCACTCTTCCTTTTCCCAATAGATACCTCCTCATTTTATACCGTGATTTTCCGGCTCACTTACACATATCTTCCCTGCCGTTTTTTCGATACGGCATATCCAAACAATCCGGCAGCCAGTGCGAACCCGAATAGTAACGTGATTGTTTTATTTCGTTCCCTCAATGCTTTCACCTCCTCCGTCTCTGTTTTCTCAGTCTCGCCAGCAGCTTCCGGGTCGGGCTTTTCTTCCCTCCGAAGCTTCCCTGGCTCCTGCATTCCTTCTTTTACAGGCTCTGTTCCTCCGGTTTCCGCTTCATCCTTTTCTGCCCCATCCGTCTCTTCCGCTTGCTGTACAGGCGTCACCTCCAAGGGGACAAGGATACATTGACTGGCTGACATCTGCAGGGTCTGTACCGGCGCTTCTACCTGATAGGATTTTTCCATCCACTCCGCTTCCGCCGATACCACACAATAGCTTCCGGTCACTGCCTCCAGATTCCTTTCATATCCATTTTCCTGGTTCAGTTCTGCCGAAATCTGTCTTCCCCCTGCCTCCTGCAGGACGACTTTGACTGTACCGCCAAATGTCCCGAACCGGTCACATCGGAATGCGAATTTTCCCGGATTCAATTCTGTTGATGTATATTCTTCCTCCCATACCTCCTGTCTCATTTCCATGGAAATCTCCGTATCCCCCTGCCCCGCCGCCTCTGATTGCTTCGCAAGCGCCGTCTGCGGGTTTCCAAAGCAAAGCAGGCTGATTCCTGCCGCCAGTATATATCCCATAAATCTTTGCATCTGTCCTCGTCCTCTCTTATTTTCCAATGATCCAAAAAGCTCCCTCACTCAGGTCACGCCCATACGACAGGATCGTATCTGGGCTGTAGACCTTTGCCGTCCGTTCCCGGCTTGCACAGTCCGCTATCGTAATATATCCGTCCGCTGTCACCCCTGTCAGTACGATGAAGTGCCCGCTTGCGCCCCCGGTGATCGTATAGGCCTCACAGATCTCCACCACCATTTTTCCCTCTTTCAGAGAACGGATGATATAGTCCATCCGATCCTTCCCCACCCGTTCACAGGTCAGGCCCCAATGGCGGGCCGCATTCGTAGGAAAGGAATGGCAGGTTCCCACACCGGAAACATATTCCCCGTTGCTGATGGCATAGCTGCTGGTCACCTGGGGATTCACATTCTCTCCGGTCAGCGTGGAGATCACGATGGATAACGATGTGGGGCCGCATCCGGCTTCCCCGATGGTACTGGTTCCATAAGCCATGCCTGCCCAGGGCGCTTCGCCCTGATTAAAATAGGTGACTTTTTTCACGCAATTTCCTACCGTATCGTAAGTTATGACATCCCCCGTGACATCAATGTCCCCGTAATAGGAATCCCCCGCGCTTCCTCCTGTCACAAAATCTGTCCAGGAGAACTCTGTAAAGAGCACTTCCTTCAAGGAATCCACGCCTCCCTGCAGCAGCTCCAACAGCTTCAGCACCAGTTCAAAGGTTCTCTGATCCATCACATACCGGTAGGAATATCCGGACGCACTGCCCTGAACTTGTCTATTCAATGCTACGGCAAGCGTATACTCCACCCTCTTTTGTAAAGCAGTTCCCTGCTCCACGGATACCGTTCCGCCGCTTGCCTTTAAGCTTTCGTATGCTGCACGCTCTACCTCTGCCGTACCGGATGCCGAATGAAAATAATATCTATCCTCCGTTCCTCCACTTTCTTTTTCATCCGTTACGGACCAGGTAAAAAAATGCTCCAGGTTCTCCTCCACAGCGCCTTTTAAAAGTACGTATGACTCCTCCAGTTCCTCCGGCTTTCCCTCTTCTTCCACTGCACCGCTCTCCTCCAGGCTTTCAGTGTCTGTTTCCGGTTTCCCGGTTCCTGTCTCCAGAATCGTCAGGTATCCCATGACCTTCTCCACGTACCCTTCTGTCTCCCCATTATGGGGAACCTGATAGCCTGCGTTGATCACTCCGCCCGGCCCTGCATTGTAGGCGGCGATTGCCAGTTCCAGCCCGTTCGGATAGGACTGGAACATTTCCAGGCTCTGTGCCATATATTTTGCGGCCCCCATGATGTTCTCTCTCGGGTCGTAAGGATTGGCCACTCCCAGGGATGCGGCTGTTGCCGGCATAAGCTGCATCACTCCGATCGCTCCGGCCGGGGATACCGCATTGGGATTGAATCCGGACTCCACCATCCCCATAGAAATGAGCAGTGCTGCCGGAACGTTGTAGGTACGGGCTGCCTCTTCAAAATAGGCGTCATAGGGGGAGCTTAAGTCGGTTGCCATATCCCCGTACTGCGAAACTCCCAAAAACGCATTCAAGGTAGAACGATCCCATTTTTCAGAGAGCAATATTGCCAGATAATAGCTCAGGTTCTTTTTTAGCCTACTCTCATACTCGTCAATCACCGTCAGCTCACAGTCCCCATACCTGGCGTTTCTGTCTGTTTCGATTTCCTGCAGGAGCGCGTTCCGCTTTCCCTCTATGATCTGAAGGAGCTCATTTTTCCTGCCTTCATCCTCCAAAATCAGCTCCACCCGTGCCTTAATTCTGGATAGTTCTGTTGACTGAGCTTCATTTGCAAAATCATCCGCATCCAGAAACCCCAGATATGACAAAATGATTCCGATAAAGTTTACAATGATAAACAGCCATAAAAAGAGCGCCGCCGCAACCGCAGCAGCGACTTTCCAGATGGTACGGTTGGCCGCCAGGGATGCAATACATGCTCCCAAAGGCCCGCCCAGTGCGGTTCCTACAGCGGCTCCCGCCGCCCCTGCGCCGCTCTTTGCAGCCGCAATGACAGCATGCGCCGTCTGGATCGTGCCGGCTGTCTGCATGGCAGCACCGGCAGCCTGTCCAAATGTCCCGGAACCCGTTCTTTCTTCCTGCATATATTCACCTCATTTCCTGCCAGGAATATTTCCGAATATCCTGATCTCCTTCTGATACTTCATGCTGTGTAAGGAATTTCACCTTCTTTCAGCCTGCTATTCTGCCAATTCCTCGCCATCGTCAGGATTCCTGTTTTTCCATCTTTTTAACTCCTCCCGGGATTCCGGGACTCTTGGAATCTCCCCGGAAGAATCTGACGGATGCATTCGCCGGCCCGGATTGTCTGCCCTTCCAGATTCCAGGTGGTTTTCCAGATGATTTTCTGATGAAGGATCCACAGGCTCGTCAAATACGTTCTGAATCGGTTCTCCCTTTTCCTGATCCCAGGCATCTCCTGCCCCGGTTGTGTTCTCCCATGCTCCGTTTCCCGGAATCTCTCCGTTCTCCCCGGCATTCCATTGCATGCCGCCTGTTTCTCCCATTTCACCGCTCTGTCCGCTGGTTTCTCCAGTTTCCGAGCCTCCAGCCATCGGCGGGCTTTCCATAGCCATACCCAGCTCACTGAGGATTCCGGCATCTCGCGGCTCTTCCCCACTTCCCCGGGAATGGTTTCCGGCCAGAGAGGTTCGTCCGTCAAAAGCGGTTCCTGCTCCGCCTGCAGACACATCCCCGGCTCCAGTCTCCTCCGAAATCATGCCGCCTTCCAGATCCATCTCTGCTTCCGCACCTTCTTCCTCTTCGTTTTCTTTTTCCCTGTTTACCGGATAATCACCAGGCCCATCCATACATTCCTCCCCGCCGTACATTTCCGGGATACTGCTTTCTACATCGGACAGCATTCCCGCATCCAGTTCTTCGGCTTCTTCCGCATCCAGCTCCGAATCTGACGGCGGACAACCCATATCCTGCCATCCTTCCCCATCTGAAAAGGCATTTCCGTCGAAATCTTCCTCTTCTCCATCTTCCATAGCCGGCATCTCTCCCAGGGCTTCCAGTACATTTTCATCCTCCATGTCTGCATCCTGCATATCCGGGTCGTCCTCCGAAACATTTCCAAAGACATCTTCCATTTCCGACTCCTCCCCGGTAGCTTCCATCCCCATGTCATCCGTACTCATAGGAATCGGACCGCCCATGCCCTGCGTCATATCCTGCGTTCCTGCTGCTGCGGATGCACCATCTCCTCCATCCCCGGATTCAGATGCGCCGTCTCCCGAACCTGAACCGCTTCTGCCCACATGGGAAAAGATCCTCCCGGCAGCCATGAGAAGCCCCATCGCCCCCATGCCGCCAGACGGCCGTCCTAAATTCACCCCAAGGGATGCCATATAGGAATCCAGCTTGAATGTGATCTTGCAGAAACCGATCAGGCATAAGGTAGCAACGAAAAACTTCGTGAATCCATACCCGCTTGCCATCAGGTTTCCATAGCCAGATTCAAACATCTTCATACACCACGCATTCATAATGATCAGCACCACCTGTCCGCCGAACATCTTTGCCCAGGAAGCCAGAATGCTGTTTGTCGCTTTGGATCCCCCGGTAGACAATGCCAGGGGCGCTGTATAGGAGAACACTCCCAGCAGTACATACCGTTCCGCCACCATGAACAGCATTTTAAAATAGTTCCAGGCCACCACAAACTGCATGATCAGCATCAGCAGGGAGACACTGATGTTGTCAATCCCAAGGGCAGATGTGACTCCTTCTAAAGCGGTAACATACTCCGAAAAGCTGCTTACCTCCACATCCATCCCTACGACCCATTGGTAAGGCGTGCCCGCAATCTCCAGTACATAGTTCACCATGGCCTTTGCCCCAGCGATCATAAACAGGCAGAAGCCGCTTCTGCAGACCAGTTCAAATGGGTCCTCACTGTTCACCCCCATTTTTCCGAACATGGATTTAAACAGCTGCCAGACACAGATCAGCAGGAGCAGAGCGATCGACAGCGGCACCACTACATTTTTGTACAGTTCCCCGACAACGCCGAACAGCTCTTCAAACAGATCCAGGTCGCAGGATAAAAGCTCCATAAACACTTCCGTGACCACATCCATCATATCCACGATGAACTGGGAGCATTTCTCCCGCATCCCTTCTACAAGTAATTCAATCAACCAGCCCATGTACCCTTATATCCTTTCTCTAATGACATGTTTACCTCCTTTCTGCCAGGAGAGCTCTGGCATGTAAATAGTTCCGGCCGGACGCCGTGTCTTTTCAGACCTATGCTCCGGCCCTCTGCTCAGCCCGTTCCCCCAAACATGCTTTTCGGGATGATCTGTTCAAAATAAGTAACAATTGCGCCCAATGTCATCAATGCTGCCCAGCAGATGATGATCCGTTTCAGCCAGGCCCTGGATTCATCCACAGTCCTGCCTGATTTGGAAAAATTCATAAGGAATAAGCATACCGCCGCACAGACCACTGCCGCCACAGTCGCGATCCCTGCCACATCCGTATAAACCGTCTGCATGGCGCTCTTGGCAATCTCAAAGATGCCCGTGCCGGTTGCCGCTCCCGCGGTCTGCATGGTCATCAGCAGAAGGTTCAATGTGAAAAAAGCGGTAAACGCAGACCGGGGGACCAGCCTCATACACTGATCCCCCACCCCTTCCTTTACAGGTTCCGGTTTCTTCCGATCCATTTTCAATTTTAATGCTTTCAATCCGAATAGCTGCCTCCTTCCATGATTTTTATTTTTGTTCCGTTTCATATCGGATTCCGTCAATCCCGGCTCCGATTGGGCAGAAAAAAAGACAGCCCTGTCAAAAGGCTGCCTGTTCCCTGCATGATAAAATCCTGCGGCTCTCCATGCATGTGCTGCGCATGCACAAAATTTTACTTTATCATTGTACTGGCATTCAAGTCACATGTCAATATCAAAGCCGTCGCAATGTAGACGCAGAATAGTCGCAATGTGGTCGCATGAAAAATGAGCAGGGTAATACACTTCCCACCAATCTGTTCATTCCGGCGATACCAACATGTTTTTCCAAAATGATCTGTTTATTCCGTCTCTTTCAGCAGATCAGAGTGAGAACTGTCTTCGAAAAGCGAAAATGCGCTTACGTCAAACTCTGGATGCTGTCTTTTTATTTCTTTCAGACATAACACGGCATATTCTTCATCCGCATCGTAATCAACACCTTCATGTATGATATGGAAGAGCTCCTTTCCACTGACTGTCAAAAAATAAGCATCCCGCTGAAGCAGAATGGATTCTTCCTTATGGCTCATAACAAATCCACATAGCTTATCATTATGAACCTCTAATCCCATATCCCTGTTGATATAAATTGCAAGATCATGGTTTACACTTAAAACTCCCGCTTCTATTAAAGGAATAATGTGCTCTTCATAAGACAAGCCTAACCTCTTTATGTAATCACGGCATTCCTGATGCCCCTCCTCCTCAGAAAAAAAGCCAGCTGAATCAATATAAAATGAATCACCGCTTTGCATAACATATCTGCACAGCATTGAAAATGTTTCCGCTTCCTCAGGCGGCATATTGCGGATCATATCTAATGTACGCAGAGAACATGACTTCGGATGGGAAATTTCATTTGCCAGCACCTTTCCCCATAGCTGCTGCAACTCTTCATTACTGATGTTTCCAACTGCATCAGCCAATCAAAGCTAAACTTATTTTTCTCATCCTCGCCAGGCACCTGTTCTGATTCCTTTTCCTGATAATTCGCAAACACCTCGTCTGCGCGCTCGGCAATTTTCAAAAAATTCCTGCATTTATACAATTCTACATATGATAATTTCCCACTATTCAGCAAATCATTTGTAACTTTCTCAAACTCATGCGCCTTTAGCATTTCCATTGCTTTCGTCATCTCTCCCCTTCGGACAAACAGGGTTGTTATTAAAGATGACACAACGCCCTGTACGGCAGGAGAATTAATTATTACTTCGCCTGTATTCATGATTGCAGTCTGTAGTTCTGTATTCATTTTATCATCTCCGTATTAAGTTTAAAAACATTTCATAATGACCCATATTAAGTTTACAAAATTACATACTACCTATTTTCTTTAAATAAGCCCCTGCTATCGCTTTTACATTTCTCCTATCACCTTTAACAGAATATTTAATGAATTCTTTTATTTTAGTATTAGAAAAATCATATTTACCTATCTCAAATTCATCAAGAATTTCACACCAATATCCAGTACGTGCATCACCTGCATACATCTTACTAAGTACCTCTTCATCATAAGGCAAGCACTGTTCAATATAATATATCCAATCACTTTCTGTTAATTTTTTCAAAATATTTTTTGCTGGCTCTACCGCATCAAATGACCTTCCATAAGCGTTACCCATCAAAACCATAAATGTTGCACTTATGACTTCTTTTATTGCAGGTCTTGGTATTTTACTTCCCATTCTTCCTAATTCTTTAACCGCACTCGGTTCATTATAAAAATTATTTATTTCATAATGTACACCTTTTACTTTTTTAGCTGCACTAACAAAGCTTAACGAACGTAAACTTTCTGGTACATAATCGAATCCTCCTACCTTTTTCAAAGCATTCTGGATAGGAATAATGTATTCTTTTTTACCTTTACTCACATATTTATTATATGTAGTTCCTACAAAATACTTATCATCTGATGACAATTCATTCCAAACCACCGAAAGAACCGTATCAAAGTTTGATATAACATTTTCGAATTCAGCGCCTTCTGTAGTAGAAATGAGGTTTACAAATGTCCTTATTGTTGTTCTCTTGTAAAAATAGGGACTATTTTTTAACATTTCTAATTTCGTAGTATTTCCATCTAATTTTTCTAATTTTAAAGATGTTCTAAAATCATTATATTCAAAAACGACCTCTGATTCATCAATTCCCAATACGTACTGTATACATGCTCGAATTATACTTTCTGCTTCGCTCTTTGTCATTTCATCCTTAACTTCTCGATCCTCAAAATAATGTGTTATTGTTTCATAAGCATGCATTAATCTCATTTTACCTGTGCTATTAATAAATCCCAGTTCCATTGCTAGATTTATAACTTCAAAATCAGGCAATTTTCTAACATATTCAAGTTTATCTATACCGACCATTTCGCTAACAAATTCTTCTCCTAATGCTAATACTCTTTTTCGTAGCAAAGATATAGTTCGATTCCAAAGAGGCTCAGCAGCAAATTCATAACTTTCATTTTGATAGTTATTATATATTCCTTTTAATTCCATTTCTTTTAACTGCACATTATTTCTTAAAATTTCTATAACATCTGCACTTTTAGGAATTACAATACCTGCATTAGGCTCCCACAATGCTATACTTTGATTATTCACTATACTCAATTCTGTATTCATCTCTAGTACCTCCCCTTTCTGTCCTATACTGATTTTCCTATCGCGTAGCACATATTCATATTCTTTTTCATTTCTTGTCGCGAAATCAACATTACCTATAATAGAACCATTCAAAGTTGGCGTCTGAATATGACCATTGTTTTTATCTTTTTCCCACTGCTGTAAATCTTTACATAACAATATCTTTAATGCCTCAAAGGTAATTCCTTTACCTAATTCCCATTTTTTAATTTCCTCAGCTATATGGTATGTAAAAATTCCTTGTTCCAACTTGTCATCAGAATAGCTGCATTCATTTTCAGAACAAGAAGCCAAAGTTGCCCAACTGCTTTTTATAATCTCTCTTATAAATGTGTTTTCTCGAACCCCTCGAACATCCTTGCCTGAATGACAAGCATCAAGAATTCTAAAAGTATGTCCTTTTGCCCTTCTTAAAATATTATTCAATTTTTTTAATGATAATGCCGTTCCCTCAATATTATTTTGTATGGTATTTGGCAAAATAAGGTACTCGTCCTCTTTATGCAGCATACCATGACCTGCAAAATAGAATAAAAATGTATCCTCTTTTTCCATTCTATCTATGATATCACTAATAATCTGGTATAAATAAGGCACATCATATTCAGGGGCATTCAAATATATCAACAAAAGCTGTACATCTTTTCTATCATAATCACAATATTCAACTAATGTATTTTCCATAAGTACCGAATCGCTATGGCAAAAAGCAATATCATCAAATTCCTTATATTCTTCACAACTGATAAAAACAGCATATCTCTTCATTATTATTCCTCATTTCGACATTTGTACCTTAAATTATATCATTTTTTTCTACCTTTTCCACCTTCAACTTTATAAATTTTTTTGATTTTCTCTTATTTTTAACATAAAGACTCGGAAAGGAGCTCAATTAAAACCTCCTTTCCGAGTTTTTCATCTTTCATGAATACGCCGATGTATCTTTGTATTCTTTCCCTTTTTTACAAATAAAGTACCTCCCCGGCAAACTTCTACCAGTCAAATGTAACCTGTCCTTCTCCGGTTTCCGGCACGGTATATGTATGATTACTGCCCTCCTCCCAGACCACATTTCCTGATTCGTCTTTCTTGATTGCTTTAAACTCAATTGTTTCTCCAGGTGTAAGGTAAGTCATCAGACTCCAAGTGGGATAATTCGGGCATACTGCCGGCCCTACTGCAGCATCAGGATTCCAGTTTCCTAATTCCTCACAATTTCCAACAATATACACATTCTGTCCAAAATATGTGATGGCATTATTTATCGTAAATGTAACTGGTATTAATGCTTCCGAACTCTCATCCACCTTATAAATCTTTGCGTTATTCCCTGTGAGGGAAATGGTGATTTTTCGGTCTGAGCTTACTGTAATCTTATCATTCGGATTCATGATATTTACTAAAGTAGTACCTGGCAGGATACTACTCTCAGCCCGCAGAGACATTGTAGTACTCTCGGTTCCTTCTGCGTTATGGAATGCACAGATCAGTTCCTGTCCCTCATTTTCCCCGGAATCCACTCTTCTGGAAAAAGCATATGTATGCATGGATGTCCACATTTCTCTCTGAGTTCCATCGGCAAGCGCTTCATACTCATTCCTCAATTGATTCAGTTCTGCGATCAGCTGATATGTATCTGTAGATTTATCAAAGTAATCATGGATTACATTTCCATTCGCATCTTTCGTAACCATTGACCAACGATTCCAGGTATCCGCTATCCCGTTAATCGTCTGCCCATTCGCATTTCCTCTGTTTTGCTCCGTTCCCTGGAACACAACAGGAATCCCGCGCGCAGTAAAAATAAATGTAAGCGCATTATGAAGCTTTGCCGTATCTCCTCCTGCCTCTGTCAAAAAACGGTTTCTGTCATGGTTATCAATAAATGTAACCATATCATTTACATGTGTTCCATACAGTTCATCCTGGTCAAATATAGACTGAACAGATATTTCAGAAGTATTGTTGAAGTTCTTTCCATAAGCAAAGTCATTTACCACTGCCTGGAACAGCGGAAAATCAAGCATCCCTGTTTCTGCATCATCGCCTACCCAGTCTTTTACAAAACTGACATCCATGTCAAAATTTTCTCCAAAGGTTGCCACGCCCAGATACTCCTGCAATTCATGGATGTCCGACGGCTTCATACATTTTGCCGCATCAACTCTTGCTGCGTCTGCGCCGGTATAAGTAAACCATTCTTTTATCGAATCAAATACTGCACGCTTCGCCGCTGGATTATCAAAATCAATATCATCCAGCCCGCCCAGATCATGATCTTCCAGCATCTGGGTACTGGAAGCAGTATGGGGATGTTCCAGATTCCAATTGATATCTCCGTTGTTATGATACCATTGGATATTGTTAAATGGTGCAACCGGCTGTAATTGTGTTCCTGTCTTCAATCCAGAAGCATCTGATAAATAATGCGCATTGTTTCCGATCCCTTGAAGATAATCCCCTACATGGTTCGGAACAATATCAAGAATAACCTTAATCCCGTTTGTATGGCATACATCTACCAACTCTTTCAATTTTGCCTTGCTTTCTTCCGGATCTTCCGAACCGAAATAGCGGCTTGCCCGGTTTGGATCATATACATTATATCCATGGTATGCTGTCGGCCACTGCGTACCATTTGCATCCGGAACTCCCCATAACTGTGGGTCTGATACCGGAGAGATCCAGATTGCAGTATATCCCATATCTTTTATATAAGAAATCTTATCAATGATCCCCTGCCAGTCGCCGCCGTGCATATATCGAAAGTCATCCTGAGAATTTTCTGCATACCGGAACGCCTCTCCTGTTGCATTATTGGTAGGATCTCCATCGTAAAACCGGTCCACCATAATCTGGTAAACAGATTCCCCTCTCAGACTGTCTGCTGCAGACGCAGTTACCGGCGGAATCGCTGATAAAGATATTGACGCAAGTAATAAAGCTGTCCCAACTCTCTTAAGTAAATTTTTCCACTTCATACGTTTTCCCTTTCTTGTAAAATTTTCCTTGACCCTTTTCATAAATTCAATATAATGCCAGCATTTATGTATTAATAGTAACAACTTTCTCCCCAATTTAATATCTTTTTTATTCATTCTGCTTGATTTTTTTAGGTAAACGTTATACCATAATGGCACATATATTCAGAAAGGATGTGAATC
>Ga0137306_101908_pt1 | contig 19188 bp, 24 predicted proteins | sample Inofroosms_March_FD_97187 | JGI IMG/M metagenome (GOLD analysis project Ga0137306, IMG submission 97187) | Mouse cecal microbial communities from Vienna, Austria - N-Acetylneuraminic and N-Acetylglucosamine D2O microcosms_March | ecosystem: Host-associated > Mammals > Digestive system > Large...
AACATTGCTCTGTGGCGGGATCACATAGCAAGCACCTTGTTCTGAAATATAAGTTCGAATCGCCTTTGCCCCATAAGCACGGTCTGCTAATACATTGCTGCCGCTGATTTCTACCTTCTCCAGCAATTCAACAGCGTGGACTGAATCATGGTCATTCCCCGCGGACAGCATGAACTTAACCGGGTTCCCCAGTCCATCCACAATAGCGTGCAGCTTTGTATTCAACCCGCCTCTGGTTCGTCCGATTGCCTTATCCGCCGTTTTTTCCCCCTCCATTGGCACTTTCATGAACCTTGATGCAAGTAGAGTCCACGCTCAGGTTTTCCATATCCGCATCTGTGGACAATGCACGAAACACAGCTTCCAATGTGCCGTCGTCCCGCCATTTGGCAAATCGGGCGTACACAGACTGCCAGGGGCCATACACCTCCGGCAGTTCCCGCCACTGGGCTCCGCTGTGGGTGATCCAAAGCATCCCATTGAGCATTTTTCTATCGTCTTTCCGAGGACGGCCACGCTGCCCTGTCCTTTCTGGCGGTAGTATCGCTTTCACGCGTTCCCATTGTTCTTTTGTCAATTCATACCTTTTCATGTGCCTATTTTCGCACTTGCACACGACTTGTGCAATATTTATTTTTCAAACAAGCCCTAACCTCGTTTTAGAAATTTTCGCAATTCTGCACGATTTGAATGTTGAATTTCAAAATTGCAATAAACCAGTGTAATAGGTGTTTTTAGGAGTAATAGGAGTTAGGAACGCCTGTAAAGCCGCATGATTGCTTGATTTTTCTCCGCACTCCTAACCTAACTCCTAACCGCACTCCTATTTTTAGTAGTGCGGTGCTGTTCATCAAAATGGCAAATCCCCATATTCGTCAGCGCCCAGTTCACGAAATTCTTCTTGCTGGTACTCGTATTCTTTGGCGGTTGGCGGGTAATGGCCAGTATCCTCCATCTCATCTGCATCGTCTATGGGGTCTTTCTGTTCAGCGATTTGTCCGATTCTAAATTCAACAAATCGGGCATTTCGGTTGACAAACCATTTCGAAACGGAGTAGACCTTTTTCCCCGTGCGCTTGTCTACATCCACGGCAATGAGGCCCCGCTCTGCCAGGTACTTCATAGTTTTCCGGGGACTGTACCCTGCTTTGCTCAGGGCTTGGCTTAACATGGACGGGAAGATGTAGGCGGTGTTTCCAGTGTCGCTGGTAAAGCCGAGGCAGGTGCCAACCGCATGGGGGCCGAAATATGCCTTGTTCGACAGCACCCAGTCCACGATGAATTGGGTGGCGTTTTCGTTGACATCCATGGTGTTGCTCTCCACCTGGTTGAGCAGAATATCCGCCGCCATCTGCTGGGCCATGGCCCATGAGGTGGCCTCGCCGCCTCCAAAGAACCACCTGTCTATCATGGAATCGGCCAGCGCCACCGCCGAGATCCCGGCGATGTGGGAACCGTTTTTCCCTTCGCTGATGTCCCGGACATAGGCCAGCATCCGCTCGTAATCCTCCACGATCCGACGCTCATCCATAGCCAGTATCTGTTCGATGAAGGCGGGACCGGCCCAGCCGCAGTCCAGCACGGCCTGTTGGTGCATGAGTGAGGCATCGGTTTCGTTGTCAAACGGTCCGCCGTAAATTTCGAGGACACGGGTGCTGACGCCGGTCTGCGTGGTTTCGGTGCTGAGGGGTTCCTCGCCGGTGGCCAGCGCCACTGTCCGCCATTGGTACAAGGTCTGAAGGCCCCCGGTCTTGCTGCCTCTGATTTTGCCGGTGCCGCTGGAAATCATGTAGACGATCTTCTCCAGCACCCCCTGCTGCGTCCCGGCCAGCTGTCGCTCATCAATGCCGAGAGGTAGGTCGCAATAAAACGAGGCCATCCGTTCGAGGCCGACCTGGGTGGCGTTGAAGCTGGCCATGAGCCGCTCCGGGTCCCCCCAAGCCGAGAGCGCCGCTTTGAGGGCAGCGGTCTTGCCACCCTTGGAACCGCCCCAGTTGTATACAAAGAATATCCTTTGCTTCAGGATTCGCAAAAGCGGGGCGGCAAAGGAAGCGGCCAGAATGAACCGGAATTTGTTCCTTGCCCGGTGCGGGGCCATCCGTTCGATCCAGCGCTCGAAGCTGCCGTTTTGGCAGTATGCCGCCGCCATGCCTCTTTGGGACGGGTCGATGTCCAGCGTGATCCCCTTGTCATGGCCGGGGAGGAACCGCCGCCCCGGCTGCCAGCCGAAGGTGGAGGTTGCATCGTTCATAGGGATCAGGCCGATATTTTCTGCCTCCAAAGCTCCGAGAAACTTTACCACCTGTTTGGCGTTTTCGCTGGTGATGGTACATCCAAGGTCTGATAGATCAGTGATCTTCCTGCTGGAGAAAATGGTGGAACGGGGGAAGATGGCCGTGTGCCACTTATCATCCCGCTTAAAGGCGATTTCTATCTTCTCATCGCCGGTTTCGAGGCTCTTGAGGCGCTTTGTCAGGATGATGGGTGTCCGGCAGACGGAAACGGGGCGCAGGGTCTTTTGGTCGATGATGCTGATGCCTTTGTCCGAGTAGATGAAGCCCTCCGGCTGCCGCAGGGTGATAGGCGCTCCGGCTATAGCCTCCGGGATCACATACTCATCGAGGCTGATTCTTTCCGCCCCATCCAGCGCCTGACGGATCAGCCTTGCGCCGTTGTCCCGCCCGTTTTTGATGTAAATGTCAGACGGGTCTTTTTCGCCCAGCGCCTTGCAGTCCCAGCGGTAAACCTCCCCGGTGAATCCTCCATCGTGAAGGCAGCGGAACAGCTTGTCCGTGAAGGTCTGGCCCCCGGTGTCCGGCTCCTGGTGAATGTAGAGCTTCAGCCCCTTGAAATACTCGGTATGTTCTGTTTTGGACATGGTAGCCCCTGCTATGCCTATGGCCGGGATGCCCATGTGCCAGAGGCTTTGGGTGTCGCTCTCGCCCTCAACCAGAACGCAGTAACCGGGCTTTTGGAATTCCGGGAGCCGCCACACGCCGTAGGGAAAAATCTTCCCCTTGGAGCCGTAGCCCCAGCGGAAATCTTTCTTCCCGTAGCGTTTCCTGTTCAGGACTACCTGCCCGTTTGTCCCAAGGTAGGGGATTTTAAGGTATGGGATTCCGTTGTTGTCCTTCTCTGTAGACAGGCGGCAGGTGTCCCTCAAAAATTCCAATGGGAGCTTTTTATCCACGCTATACTGTTCCAGAGTGTACGGTGAAGCCTCCCGCCCGATGGGAACGCTTTCTCTTTTGGCGGGTTTTGGCCTCTCGCGGCTCACGCCATACTTTTCCAGAATTTCCTTATAGGCCCTGGTGGTATCATCGCCGTATCCATGAATCTTCGCCCAGAAGGATATGAAGTTTCCACCCTCATCCTCTGCAAAGCAATGCCATTTTCCCGTTTTCAGATCCACCGAAAAGCTGTTGTTCCTGTCATCGTGGAAGGGGCAGAGGCCGATCAGGTTATCACCTGCGATTTTGTATTTTGCAACGGCAGCGGTGTACTCCGCCCTGTAATCTACGATCCTGTCGAGGTCTACGCTGTCCCATGCCGCCATGTTTCACCACCGCCATTCCATTCTGTATATTTGGGCGGATGCCGCCCGAAAGCGGCACCCGCCTCGCTGGGGGTTCCTGAAATTTTACGCAAAGGGGAGATCATCATCACTGGGAGGGGGCGCTTCCTCGAACGCGGCCTCATCTGCATCCGGATAGATGTCCGGCGCTTTGCTCCGATCCGGGGCGGCGGTGTAATCGTCCAGCGTGATGGCCAGACTCTGGTACTGCTGCTTGATCTGGCCCCGAAACTGCACCACCTGGGCGGTAATGGCAGGGGGCAGAAGGCCGCTCTTTTTCACCAGCACCTTGCTGTAGGGGGTGCCGGTACTGTTCTTGGTCTTTTCCAGCGTGAAGGACACGATCATACCTGTGTACGGAGTGCCGCTGGCCAGAATCTTCGCCAGCTGTTTGTTGATGTCCTTGATGGAGGTGGGCGGGACCGTCAGCAGGTAAAGGTTCGGATCGCCGTCCATCATCATGTAGATCCGGCGCATATTCTTGCAAGCCTTTCCCTTTTTGGGGTTGCCGTTTTCGTCCACGCCGGTCCCATACTGGTTATAGGGGCAGGTTTCACAGGCTGTCACCTCGCCGGTGCTGGGGTTGAATCCCATCTTACCGTCCATGCTGGAACAGGCAGGAATCTTGGCGGCATCGTCCCCGCTTCCGTAGGCACCGGGCCAGTAAGCGCTCACCCGGTGGGTGAACACGATCACGGCATCAATCTGCTTCATGGGTTCGGCATCGTTCTCATCCTCCCCCTGCACCTCGAAGGCGAGGCCCCCGCCGCTGGGGACCTTGATCTGGCGGCAGGTGATCCCGCTTTCCGGGTCGAGGTCGGACAGCTCATCCTGAAGCTCTGCCATCAATTCCGGGTCGATGCCCTCATAGCGGTTGACGATCTGGAAGCTGTCAACGACAGCGAGGGCGGTGGTCTTTTTTGTGGTGGCCATAGTCAGTTATCCTCCGTTTCTGTTTCTTCTATGGAATCCGCATCAGCGGGTTCGGCTTCCTGAAATTCTGCCTCTGCCAGAGCGGCTTCCAGCGGTGTGATGATGTCCTCTGCAGTTAATTCCGCCGTGTAGAGGTTGTCGAGGGTACGCCGCATTTCGGCAGCGGCATTGATCAGGATTTGGGCTGCCGCGGTGGCGCTGTTCACGATGGAGCTTGTGGCCTCCACAGCATTGAAATTTGGGTCGGAGAGGGTACCGAGAAGTTTGTCGGTGTCGTTTTTGATTGCTTTGACCGCCATGCTGATTTTTACCAGCTGTTCGGCGGCGATACCATAGGCTTCGTGCCGGTTGCGGACAAAGGGCGGGGTGGCCTGCGTTCTGATGGCCATATGCTTGCGGTAATCCTTGATCATCTGCAGTGCCGATGTGATGGCGTTATTCGTCAAATTTTCAAGGGCGGTATCCAGTTCATCGCGAGTGTCGAGTTCCATCTGCTCAGCTTCTTCACGCATTTGCTCAGACTCCTTTCGGCTTCTTCACCGCCGCCCTCCGGCAGCCGATGTCGTTAAACTCATAGGTGCGGATCACCGCCGCCAGATCCTCGGACAGTTCGCCGTGTTCCTCCACATAGGCGGTTATGGCTGACTGGAGGGTTTTGGCGTTTACCGTTTCTTTGATGATGCCGCCCAGCCCCTCGCCCCGGAGGGTGTTGAGGTAGTCATCGTAATCGAGGCCGGATTCGGCCAGTTCCGCATCCCCTTTTTTGGTATAGGAGGTTTTGGGGAGCAGGCTGAAGCTGTGACCGGCGTGGACGAATTTCGGGGTGTCATCATCCACCATCTGCTGGGCCATCTCTTTCTTCAGGGCCTCGATGGCGGCATTGTTCTCTTTGGTCTGGGCTTCGAGCGCATCCTTGGCGGCCCGGAGTTCCAGAAGCCGCTGGCCCATCTCTGTTAATGTCATGCTGTTCATCCTTTCCTTTTATCCTGGCTATCTTTGGGTGTGTATTTTACCTCGATAGCTATTACAACACCTTTATCATCCGTGTGCACCTTAAAGCTAACCATATCCATTTCGGCAATGGATTCGGATAGTGGTTTTTGATGAAGCTCATTTAAGGTCATTCCTGAATCAGTCCTTTCTCTATGTCAAAAATTGCTTTGAAGATGGGGTAAAACTGGGCGGGGACTACCGCATTGCCGAGGCATTTCAGCCGGTTCGCCCGGTCTGGAATTTTGCCGGTCACGCGGGGGACATCTGGTGGTTCTTCTGGCCATCTGCCTCCATCGACCGTTTCCCGGATTTGCCTGTAAGCTGCTTCCCGTGTTCCCAGTGGTATTTCGTGTGGCACCTTGCACATAGGGTCATAATGTTCTCCTGAGTGTTGTTCCACGGGTTCATGTCCTTGTGGTGGGCTTGCAAATTCTCCGTTGTCCCGCAAATCTCGCACCGACTCCCTCGAAACTTCACGCTCCGTTTCCGGGCTGCCGCCAGAGATGCATCCGCTTTTTGAGATGCAATCCCGGCACATTCTGGGCCGCAATACCTTCTTGCTTTGAATCTGTTCAAATCCCCCAGCCGACCGTTGAACCTCTTTCTCTCCATCTGCTTGCCGCATACCGGGCAAAATTTCACTGGGTCTTTCTTCCTGGTCATAGGCATCGATTACACCTCCGTCCATCCTTTTGGAAAATTCATCAGCCATTCCACCCACTCCGGATTCAGCTGTCCACCGTTTCCCGCCGCCATGCTGCGGCGTTCCTCTGCCGAGATCGTGCCATCCGCTTCCAGCGCCTTGAGCTGCTGGTAGTTGCCCGTCCCGCCGCAGAGACCCGCCCCGGTCGTAGGGGTAGGGTACAGCCTCACCGCATTGGCCGGCTGATCGGCGTGGTTGCGCTTGCCCTCCCTCTGCAGATGCTCCATGCTGTTGGCTCCCTTGCAGTCCCTCGCCGCAGGTGTGGGCCACAATGGCGCATCGGTATCGCTTATGTGGGGCGTTGACGCCGCAAGCTGGAAGTACAATCGCCCTTGCTTCGTAGCCTTGAAGTTCCAAGTCAGCCAGCACAGTGTCGAGTGCCATGTTGATGATTCCAGCAACATTTTCGCCAATAATCCAAGTGGGCTTGATTTCCGTAATAACTCGGAGCATCTCTGGCCAGAGGTAACGGTCATCCTCACGGCCTCGGCGCTTCCCGGCAGTGCTGAAGGGCTGGCACGGGAATCCACCGGAAATAATGTCAACTGTTCGTAGGCCTGTTCGCTCATAGAAGCTCTCCCTTGTCAGTGTCCGAATGTCCCGCCAACGGGGAACCTCCGGCCAGTGGCGTTCCAGAATCTTTGTGGGGTAGTCGGCCCATTCGCACTGGCCCACCGTCCTAAAACCGGCGGTTTCCGCAGCGAGATCCAAGCCGCCGATCCCTGTGAACAGTGATAGGTGCGTCAGGCTTTCCATGGTCTGCCTCCCCTCAGAAGAATTGCTTCCAGCTGTCCACCACCGTTTTTGCCAGATCCTCTTTTTTGGAAAGAGCCGCCAGCACCATGCCGTCTATGCTGTTTTCTACCTGCAGGTGTATGTAGGTGCAGGGGTGCCGCTGGCCGATTCGGTGAATCCGGGAGAGGCTCTGTTCGTAGGTGGCGTAGTTGAAGTTCACGCTGTAATAAACGCAGGTGTCGGCGGCGGTCAGGGTGATGCCGGTTCCGGCGGTATCGATCTGCCCGATGAATACCATCGTACCGGGGTCGGTCTGGAATTGCTGGACGATCCCGCCGCGTTCCTCTTTCTTGACCTCCCCATAAATCGCCACCGCTCTTTTGGGCGGCTGCCCTTTGTGCGCCGAGGCTTTGAACACCTTTTCGCACAGAGCCTCGATTTCATGGATTTCCGGGAGGAACCGGGCGAAGATCACCAGCTTCTTTCCGCCCCCGACCACATAATCCTGCAGGATGTCCGCCAGCGCATCCAGCTTCCCCCGGCTCACCAACTGGGGCTTGGTGGCTTCATCCTCCACCAGAAAGCCGCCGGTGAATTGCTGGAGGCGCAGGAGCCGGGTCAGGACGGTTGTTGCCGTGATAGTGCCGCCGCTGTCCAGCTCTGCATAGCTGTCCCGCCGGAGCCGGTCGTACAGGCTGCGCTCTTTTGCGCTCAGGGAAACATAGCGGCTCTCAAAGGTCTGTTCCGGCAGGTCGAGGGCTTCCTCTTTGGTCACCCTGTAGGCGATGCTGTGTTCCTTCTTGATCAGCTGGTCCAGGTCCCGATACCGGATAATCTGCCGCTGTTCAAAGCCGCCCATCACGCAGTACCGGTTTTTGAAGGAATAGAAGTTCAAGCCGAAAATCGAGGGGTCGAGGAATCGGTACTGACTGAAGATGTCGATGGCCTCATTCTGCACCGGCGTTCCCGAAAGGATGAGTTTGTACCGGGCCTTGTCCCCCAGCTCATGCATGGCCTTGCTCTGGGAGGCGTTGTGCGTCTTGATGCGCTGACTCTCATCGGCTATGATGAGGTCGGCATCGTAGTCCAGCAGAGCCTCGAAGATTCCCTCCCGCCATGTGGATTCGTAGTTGATCACGGCCACCTTCAGGTGAGGGTAGGGGAAGCGCACCAGATCATGCAGTTCTTTCAGGCGCTGCGCCTTTGTCCCCAGCATGGTTTTGACGGTATAGGGAAATGCAGCATAGGTATCAAGTTCCCTTGGCCAGACGGCACAAACCGAGGTTGGGGCTACAATCAGCACCCGTTTGATCTTGCCCATCTGGTATCCGGCCCCAGTCACCGCTATTGCGGTGAGAGTTTTGCCACAGCCCATATCGCGGCTATTCAAACAGGAAGCCGAAGCCTTTTCCTGTTTGCATTTAGATCACGCTCCTTTCTTTGGCAAGCCGCCAGTAAAGTTTCATGTGTTCTCAGTGAGGTAACACGATGAGATTTTCGATTCTGTTGTCGCTGCGAATTCCATGGGCCAAGATAGTGTCGATGCTCATCCTCTTGGCAGGGGCCTCCATCTTCTGGGGCCTTTTGTCTTTTTTACCCATGCTATCATTCCCTTCAAAAAAACTTTTGCTGCCCTGTCGGCTTGAAATTCATCCACAGGATTTCCCGGCGCTTTGCAGCTGTCTGGGTGCGGGCTGTTACTTCGTCCCTATGCCATCCATTCAAAGCATCGCTATACATTTTGCTCTCATAACCTGACAGGAGAACCGGCCCTCGATGTGCTTTCAATGCGTCCAGCAGATCCCGGTGATCCTTATCGCTCATTTCGTGTCGGTATTGTTTCCCGTGTCGAGTGCCGAGCAGATAGGGTGGATCTGCATAGATCAGGACATTGGGATAGTTAAATCGGCCGATTAGCTCCAAAGCAGGGCGATTTTCAATTTGTACCCCCCGGAGACGTTCTGCCGCTTCTCGGATGGTGTGCGGAACCTTGCACCAGCTGTTGGCGGCATATGCTGCCTCCCGGCCTTGCACATCATTTTTCCATCCGACTTTCTCTCCGGTAATCCTGAAGCCGTGGCCCATCATCAGTCTGGTATAAAAATCCACGGCTCTCTGAAAACTGTCAGTTTCGGTGTGCTGAGCTTCCCAGGCTTTTTCATAGGCAGTTCTGGCGTATGGTGTCCAGTAGATGGCCTCTGCCAGTCGTTCGGGGTCTTTCCGTATCCATTCAAAAAGATTCACCACATCATCGTCCCTGTCATTAACGGTTTCGATGGCGCTTCGCTCTTTGGTGAAAAGGACGGCCCCGCTTCCGAAAAACGGTCCCAGATAGCTGTGGTGAGGCGGAAAATGTTCAATAATCCAATGAGCCAAAGACCACTTTGCGCCGGGGTACTTTATCACTGAATTCATGGAACTGCATCAGGCGCCACCCATCCAAAGGTCATCAAGGCCATGTTTGCCCCCTTGGTTTGATGAGAATAAAGCGGCATCTTTACCGGGTAGTTTGCAAGCGGCACGGGCCTGTCGTTGGTTCTCTCGCGGTCCACCGCATCCTGCACAGTATGGAGGGCTTGCCGCCGCTGCTCCACCTTGGAGGGGAGCCGGACGATGCTGGCCAGCTTGTCCAGCAGTTCGATGGTGACCGGGCTGTAGAGCGCTTGTTTCCCTTTGTCCCACTTCATCAGGCCCCAGCTTTTGACGGTGCTGAATTGGACGCTATCCGCATCGACAATCACAAGGTAATCCATGCCGGGTTCCATTTTAGAAATTTTCTCTTTGTTAAACTCCAGCTTGCATAATGCCATTTTCATGGCTTGACATCCTCTCTTTCTCCCTCTATACTGAGGGTGTACTTGAATTTGGCCTTCCGGCCCGCCGTCCTCGATGTTCGTACCATCGGGGGCGGTTTTCTTTCGCTTTGGGCACCACGCCGGGATGTACGGAAAAAAATGTTCGCGTCCGACCGTGTAACCGCGGTAACGTCCAGGCGCGAAACATCTGTATACCACCTTCACTTTTACTCCGGGTTCTTCCACAGCGTGTTCGCATCCTTCGCATGTTCTGCCGAAGTCAGCGCACAGTTTCCGATCATGTTCCATCGCCCGATGCACGGTGTAAAGACCGAAGGGCCATGTTGATTTCGCTGACCGCCCGGCTGAGGTGTTCATTCGCTCCCGGATCCTCAAACTGGATCAGATTCGAGAGCGTCCGTTTCACACCCTCGATACTCTCAGCAGTCGCGGACTGGTACTTCTGTAAGATCACCTGTCCGTCTGTCACAAAGAGTTCCATCGGGGTGTCCTCCTCCCATCCGTTGGCATTTCGGATGCTTTTCGGGATTGTGACCCGGCCTAGACCGTCGATTTTTCTGACAACGCCCGTTGCTTTCATGCGTCTCCACTCCATTCTGTTCCTGTTTTAAAATATCGTACAATGCTGCTTTCATGGCTGCGCTATAATGGTAGATTCCATCGTACGGGTGATACAGCGCCAAAAGGACAAACTGGGTATCCGGGCTGACGCTGGCCCAGTCTCCCACTTTCTCCCCGAAGTACCGTTCGCCTTTGGGGATCATCCGAATATCATCCTCAAAAGAGGCAACCTCCCGGCCGTTTATGTAAACGTCCGCCGCGCCTTGTGTGACCGACATTCTCCGGCGCTTCACCTCGATTTCAATTTTCACCTGTGTTTTTCCTCCTTTGCGCTGCGCCAGATCGCCACAGCGACAATTATGGCAATCGCAAGGACTGCATAGATCTCGCATAGACCGATCTTGCTGATGGTCAGGGTGAGCTGCCAGCCACTAAACGCACCCACATTCATCTCTTACCTCCGCCAAGCCAGATGCTGCGGCAACCGTGCTTGACCTGCCATGCGAACATGCGCAGCCCCTCGAATGACTGCGGCCAGCCGTACAAATCACACAGCCGCCGGTAGGCTTTCATCACATCGTAACGCATGGCATCCCTCCGTTCTGTTCCTGTTTCAAAGACAAGCCAAAATACTCGTTGAACTGGTCAACCCCCACATACTCGCGGAACCGGAACGGGTTGATGTAATAGCTCCACCTTGTGTCCGAAGTCGGGACGGCGCTCCCGAACGGAAGCCGCCCGCTCTGTAACCCGATCCTGACGAACTGACTTGATTTTCCCATGCAGCAGGCTGCATCCTGCACACTGATCTTCCTGGCCGGTATCGGTTTGCCCTCTCTCGGCGGATCCACCCGCCCGCTAAGGAAATCAAACGAAACACCGGTAACGTCGGCAAGAATATGTATCCGTTCTTCGCTGGGGACCATCTTTCCCGAAAGATATTGGCTGATCGCCGACCTCGGAGCGCCGCTTCTACGCGAAAGTTCTATCTGCTTCATGTCCGCCTCAGCCATTGCGAACCTTAACCGCTCTGCAAAAGTCTGCATTTGTTTCTCACCTCCCTATACCTTTCCAAATAATTTGCAGGGATCGTCATAAGCAGTACATCATATTGATGCAGAATTGTTGCTGGAACACGCAGCCAAGATTTCTGGCAAGTAAGGATCATTCTCTGCCAGTAATTTGCCATCAAAGCTCCAGTATTGGGTGACCATTCGTGCCGGTTGTTCCTGTTTATTTCCGGATCCTCTGACTGCAGTTGTCACAATAACCTTCATCACTCTGGCCGAATTGACTCCATACGGAAATACTTTTCTATGGTTCGTTTGTTTCAACTCCCTTCACCGCTGGGCGGCTTATTTTTTGTAGGCATCCTCGACCGCCGACTGCATTAGCCCGTCTACCATCTCCTTGTAAGAGCTGCCAGCGGGCCGGATGTGCGCGACGCCCTCGAGTTCCTTGTCGATGGCGTCCACACGCCCAATGACTTCTTCCATGCGCTGCTCGAGGGCTGCGACACGGGCTTCCATGATCAAACCTTTTTTTGACAAAATGATTCCTCCTTATTGCAAGGGCAACAGGAGGTATGGTATACTTTTCCTGTAACCCTAGGTTTATTTTTAACAGGTGGTTAGGGTTGCATGGCCTCTCGGTGCTGCTAACACTGGGAGGCTGCTTTTTGTGACAAAAATCTCTAAAATTTTAATAAAATAAAGATTTATCTTGTCGATTTTTACCGATTGTGATAAAATAAAGAAAAATATAGGTAAAGGGGAATGTTATTATGGATTTTATTGACCAAATCAAACAGTTTTCTAAACGAGTAGAAAGTTTAAAGGATACTATTCAAACCGAAGAGGCCACTAAAACTTCAATAATCATGCCCTTCTTTGCCATGTTGGGTTACGATGTTTTTAATCCTCTTGAATTTACCCCGGAATATACTGCTGATGTCGGTATTAAAAAAGGGGAAAAGGTTGATTATGCTATCATGAAGGACGGTCAACCTATTGTTTTGATCGAGGCCAAGTGGATTGGAGAACCTCTCAATAAACATGATTCCCAACTATTTCGTTATTTTGGCACCACCTCCGCAAAATTTGGCATCCTCACCAACGGACTTATTTACCGTTTTTATACTGATTTGGAAGAGCCTAATAAAATGGACTCCGTTCCTTTTCTTGAGATCAACATTCTTGATCTCAAAGAAACTCAAGTACCTGAACTCAAAAAGTTCCATAAGTCCACTTTCAACATTGATGAAATTATTAACGTTGCATCTGAACTAAAATACTCTAACGAGTTTAAGCAGTCCTTTGCTTCCGAACTGCAAAATCCCAGTGACGAATTGGTAAAGCTATTCCTTTCCAAAATTTACAAAGGAACCAAAACTCAAAATGTGATCGAAAAATTTAGACCCATTGTCAAAAAATCTTTAAACCAGTTCATCAGCGAGATGATGAATGACAAGATCAAAAACGCGCTCAGTGTGGACGAACCATCTGCCGCAAAGCCGGAAAGCGCTGGCGAAGCCGTAGGCGAAGAACCCGAAAAATCTAAAATCGTAACAACTCAAGAAGAACTTGAAGCCTATTTTTCGGTAAAGAGCATTTTAAAAGAGATTGTACCGGCAAAGGATATTGTCTATAAGGATACGGAGTCTTATTTTGGTATCCTGTATAAAAACAATGTTCGCAAATGGATTTGCCGAGTGATCCTGAACTCTTCTTCAAAAATTTTGATCTTACCGGGCGAAAATAAAAAAGAACAGCGCTTCATCCTTGAATCTATTTACGATATAGAAACATACCGGGATCAGCTTATCGGAGTGCTCAATCGCTACTTGTAATATCTCCCCAGCCGCCTTCGGGCGGCTTTTTGCGCTTACACTAGCTTGCGTCTTGCTTCATCTGATAGTCAAAAAGATCATTAGGTGTTACTCCTAGAGCGGTGGCAATGGGAGGAATGTCATAATCTGCAATGAGTTTTCTGCCATTGAGCATATTACTAAACATACCCGGAGTATACCCTGCCTTTTTGGCAATCGCTGCTTGCTTGTATCCACTTTCTTCTATGATGCGTTTTATATTTCTTGCTATGATCGATTTCATATGCTCTCCTTTCCGAAACTACAAGTTTCTTTTATTTTATTATATATTAACACAAGATTCTTTTTTAGTCAACACATAAATGCAAAGATTCTTTGATTTTTTTGTTGACTTATAAAGATTTTTGTGGTAATTTAATCTTAGAAGGTGAATTTAATAAATGGGAATAGGTTTTAGAATTAAAGAAGCTCGTGAAAAAAAGGGCTTAAATCAAAAGCAACTTGGAAAGTTATTAGGTGTCACGGGTGCCGCTATTGGAAATTACGAAAACGAAATTAGCCATCCTAAAGAGCCTATTTTATACAAACTGTTAGAAGTTTTAGAGGTAGATGCTAACTATTTGTTTCAGGATTGTTTCTCAAAGAAGTTATTATCACAGCCTGTTTTATCTCTGGAATCTATGGAGGTTGTTAAGGCCTATGAAAAAGCATCTTTTAAAGACAAAAATATCGCGCGCCAAGCTCTTGATCTCCCCCCCCTAGAGCCACCCGCTAAAGAGGTGTCTCTATCAGACGATCGAAAATTCGCAGTCTGATAACGTGATCTGGCTGGACTTCCGGCGATGAATCCTCATCAAATATTGCAAATGCTGCCGGGATTAAAATGGTCAAAAATAATAGAAAATGATCCTCTAATCCTATTGACAATGGGTGCCACCCATGATATAATAGAATTACACCAAAGGAAAGGAGGATAAAAATGGGTCAAACAGATAAGCAGTTCAACGGATTCCTTCGCATGGTGATCCGGGATCTGAAAGAAGCAATCGCTGAAGACGATCTGGACAAAAAACAAAAAATGCTGGAAGCTCTTTTGAGCGACCTGCAAACCACATTGGAGGACTGAGAGACGGGGCGGCATGAACCGCCCCACTCACAACAACGATTATGAGCAACGGAAAAACTGCCAAAGAGCGGTATGATGCCAAAACAGCGGTCTATGTTAGCTTGAAACTGAACAAAGGGACAGATGAGGATATACTGGCAAAGTTGGCGAACGTTTCAAGCAAGCAGGGTTATATCAAAGCACTGATCCGGGCGAATATCGCAAGCGAAAAAAAACAATAAAAAACGCCCCCGGTGTTAGCGCACCGAGAGCGGTTGGAGATACCATAGGGGCAAGCCCTAAAATGATACCTAAAGCACTATCATTTTATCACTTGCCCTTTCAAAAGTCTACCCATTTTTGCAGAAGGACAGGTGATTTTTTTTGAGAAACCCTAACGGCTATGGGACAGTGGCCAAGCTGTCCGGCAACCGCCGCCGCCCGTTCATCGTGAAAAAGACGGTCGGGTGGAACGAAAACGGCCAGCCCATCATTGACATCATCGGCTATGCAGCCACCCGCGAAGAGGGCAATATACTGCTTGCCGAGTACAACCGCAACCCTTGGGACGTCGATCGGGCGAAGATCACCTTGCAAGAGCTATTTGAACTCTGGAAAGAGAAAAAAGCTCCTAAACTAGGAGCCTCAAACAGATCTTCTCTTATCTCTTCATTCAAGCATTGTTCCAAGCTATGGAAATTTCCTTATAAGTCTATCAAGGCATATCAAATGCAAGACACGATCGACAACTGCGGAAAAAGTTACAGCACACAAAGCATGATTAAAAATCTATGGGGACATCTTGATCGCTTCGCCCTCGAATTGGACGTGATCTCCCGCTGCTATTCTGATCTACTTACTTCAGCCCCCGTACCTGAAACCACTCGGGATAGGTTCAGCGACGAAGTGATCGCGCGTCTGTGGGCACACCAGGATGAACCTTGGGTCGATACAGTTCTTATCTTCATCTACTCCGGCTGGCGGTTCAGCGAGCTGCTGAATCTGGAAAACTCCAATATTGATCTTCAAGCTGGAACCATGAAGGGAGGCACTAAAACCAAATCCGGAAAGAATCGGATCGTTCCTATTCATCATCGGATTCTTCCCTTCATAGAACGACGTATGGCTGAGGGCGGCAAATATCTAGTCCTATACAATGGAAAACCATGTTCTGAAGGACAGTACCGTATTATCTGGAAAAATCTTGCCCATCGGCTTGAAATCCCAGGTACCCCTCACTACTGCCGCCACACTTTCGAAAGCCTGTTAGACAGTGCTGGCGCGAATCGAAAATGTATCGATCTGCTCATGGGTCATGTCTCTAAAGACACCGGAAATCGAGTTTATAACCATAAAACACTCGACGAACTAAAGGCCGCAATCGAACTTATTGACTAATAGAATTATCGGCTTCTGGGGCTGAACAAATAACTGGTTAGTAACAAAAAGGAACTAAAATACCGATTTTTAGACGGTTTAGCACTTTTTTGTATTTAATATACCAAATCTGTTGAGATAACAACACCTTAAGCTGTATCGTTATGCGCGAAAAAACAGGATATTCTGAGAAACAAGAAATAAAGAGAAGTGAAACATCTATTTCCATCAGACTGAACGCGGACTTCTCCACTTCAGGTTTTGAGGAGAAAAAAATCGCCGAAAGCTTTCCAGCCCTCGGCGAACTTCTGCAATCGTAAATAAACCTTTCACAAAGCCTTTCCGGCCCATTCAGAAACGTCTGACCTCATCCTCCCCATCCACACGGTTAACGGTTAACGATCAATACACATAAACCGAGATACCAATAAAGACCACCTGCAATACCACCATAATAGCGAATAGAGGCGCCATAAATTTATACCATTTATTCAGGGACACCCCCATCAAGCCACATTCCAGAGAACAGGCAGTTGGCCAGAACATATCAGAAAACCCATCTCCAAAGCAGTAGCAGAGCACCGCCGTCTGCCGGCTGATTCCCACAATATCCGCCACCGGCGCCATAATGGGCATAGTGATGGTAGCCTGACTGGAAGAACCCGTAATAAAAAAGTTGATGACATTCTGCAAAACCAGCATCCCCACTGCGGAAAAGACCCGATTGGAATAGCTCAACATGCGCGCAAGACCATAGACGATCGTATCGGAAATCATGGCATTCTGCATCGTGAGCAAAATGCCCCGCGTAAAGCCGATCACCAGAATGGAAGGCACTACACTTTTGGTAGAGGCTATAAAGCTCTGGCAAATCTGTGTCGCAGAATATCCTCCTACCACACCAGTAATCACCATCATCATCAGAAACATGGCGGCAATCTCGTCAATGTACCAGCCCAACTGGGTGGTACCATACAATAAAATACCGATGGTCAAAAAGAACAATGCCAGACATAGTTTCTGCCGCAGGGTAAATGCATCCTCTTCCCCATCCTTTGGAGCGGGAATCTGCACCTCATAAGGCTCACCATACAGGACAGATCTGGTTGGATCAGCCTTGACCCGACGTGCATACCGCATCACATACCAAATGGCCACCATCTGGAACACCACAAAGATGACTCCTCGATACCAGAGACCGGAATTGATCGGCACTTCCGCAATGCTTTGTGCAATCCCTACCGAAAAGGGATTGGTCAATGCTGCGGCAAAACCGGTCGCGACCCCGACATAAACCATCGCTCCCCCCACCAGAGGATCATAGCCCAATGCAGTCATAATGCCGATAAACACCGGGACCAAACCATAGGTCTCCTCAAAGATACCCAAAGTCGCCCCCAGCAGGCCAAACAGAAGCATACACACTGGGATCAGCAGATAGGTGCGACTGCCCAGACACCGCACCAACACCTGAATTGCTCGATTCAGCGTTCCGTTTTCAGTGAGAAGATAGACATAGGAATAGGCAAACACGATCAGGAACAGGATATTTGCCGCACTGACATAACCACGCTGAAGCGCCAAAAAAATATCAAAAAAACCGGGCTGAATCCCTTCCACATAGTGGAACGACTCTGGCAGTACCACCATCTTCCCGCTCATCTCGTCCAGTACCCGGTCGTATTCGCCGGCAGGGATCAGATAGGTCAATACAACAACTGACAGCAATATCATCGTCAGCAGGACATAGGTATGCGGCATTTTGATGCGTAACAGCTTATTTTTCAGATTATCCAAGCGGATACACTCCTTCGTCATAACCGGGGATCCTGTCAGAACCTATTCCTTTTCTTTAGCAGAGGGGGCTTTAAGCCCCCTCTTTTTACCGCCCAGAGGGCGGTAATTCACCCCCAAAAAAGCGGTTCTCAGGAAACGCGTTCCTCCACACCTAGCACTGATAGCCGCCTTCGACAATAGCGCTCAAAACGCTGCGGCTTGCAGTGCGTACGGCGGCGGGGTGCTGTCCCCGGCCCCGCGTTTTTTACTCTGGCCTAAAAAGCGCCGTTCCTGCGCCGGTTGGCCTTTGTACACCGCTACAGCGGCAGTGAAAAAACGGGTAAAACTTTGGACTTGTTTGCAAACAAAGGGATGGAAAGGTTTCACAGCTACTATAGTCAAAGCACTGCAAAATAACAGGTTACTTTGCAGTGACAGGTCTTTAAATGTGCAAAGAGCACACTTCCTTCTGTATGGAACCCGCATAAGGCCACTGGCAACAGCCTTATGCGGGGAAACCATGCAGTCCTCAGTTCCGCATTCTTTCAGAGAACCTACAACGCAGCCGATTTTTGGACGATCAAACCGCGGTACCCTCCAAAAATACCTGCTCCGGCTTTGCCTTGCAGGCGAAAGGATGCTCCGACCAGATTACAATATCGGCATCCAGCCCAGCTTTCAGCTGGCCTTTCCGGTCATCAATCCCCAGAACCTGAGCAGGATTGAGTGTAACTGCCTTCAGCCCCTCTATCTCATCCAGGCCATGACGTACAGCCAGTCCCGCATAAACAGACAGGAAATACAAGGGCGTCACATCATGATCGGCCGTAATGCACACCTTAATGCCTGCCTTATGCAATATGCCGGCGGTTTCATAGGTTTTGTCCCAGGTCTCATGTTTGGAACGGGGAGTCATGCCGGGACCCACAATCACCGGATAAGAGAATTCTGCCAGATAATCTGCCACAGGGATCGCATCGGTCCCATGGACCAGCACCATGTCCAGATCATACTCTTGCGCCAGACGAACTGCAGTGCAGATATCGTCCGAACGATGGGCATGGACATGGATCGGCATTTTTTTATCCAGCACCAAAAGCATATGCTCCATGCCTCTGTCTGTTTTAAAATAGCTGCCCGATGCCTGGGCTTCCTCTTTGCTGTGACGATAGTCCAGCGCATCCTCCAGGCATTTGCGGAATTGCCATGCCACGCCCATACGGGAAGCAAAGCCGTGTTTGGCACACTTGGGGTTCTCCCCCAGGCTGCACTTCATAGCTGCATACCGGCGCACCAGCATCCTGTCCGCCACCGAACCAGCCAGCCGGATCACTGAAGATACGCCGCCCACTACGCCATCGCTGCCCGGACACACGCAGGCACAGGTGACGCCGGAACGCACCGACTCCGCAACTGCCCGGTCAAAAGGATACAGGCCATCCAGCACTTCCAGCTCAGGGGTCAACGATCCGGAGTAATCGCAGCAGTCGTCCCCCACATCGCCCATTCCTTCCTCACTGATACAGATGTGGCTGTGGGCGTCAATCAGTCCGGGAGTTACGTATTTTCCGGACGCATCATAGCAGGTTTCTCCCTCCCGGGGGGGAATCGAAGGGGCAATCTCCACGATCTTTCCTTCTTCCACCCGGATGTCCCGTACTGCAAATCCATTCTCCTCAAAGAGAAGAACATTTCCTTTTTGAATCAGCATTTCAGATTCTCCTTTCTTCCGTGAGACGCTGCAAAAAGGATACGGGTATCCCATATCCTTTTTGCCCTCTATTTTTG
>Ga0137306_101914_pt1 | contig 19113 bp, 13 predicted proteins | sample Inofroosms_March_FD_97187 | JGI IMG/M metagenome (GOLD analysis project Ga0137306, IMG submission 97187) | Mouse cecal microbial communities from Vienna, Austria - N-Acetylneuraminic and N-Acetylglucosamine D2O microcosms_March | ecosystem: Host-associated > Mammals > Digestive system > Large...
AAATGCTGACCATCCAGCTTTGGGTGAAGGTGGCTATTGCAGCGGTGCCGGCAGCAGTGATCGGGCTTCTGTTCGACGATATGATCGAAGCCAAATTCATGAACGCGTATGTGGTGGCGGCAACCCTCATCATCTACGGAATCCTGTTTATCGTAGTCGAAGAAAGCCATAAGAACAAGCAGCCGGCGGTGACAAAGCTTTCCAAGCTGACCATCCCCATGGTGCTGGTTATCGGTGGCTTTCAGGTGCTGGCGCTGATCCCGGGAACGTCACGCTCCGGGGCGACGATCATCGGCGCATTGCTGATCGGGACTGCCAGAGGCGTTGCGGCAGAGTTCACCTTTTTCCTGGGAATCCCGGTTATGTTCGGAGCCAGCTTTTTGAAAATCTTAAAATTTTTCAAAGAAGGCGGAGGCATCATGGGCAGCGAAGTCTTTCTGCTCCTGCTGGGCTGCGGCATATCATTCGGAGTGTCGGTATTCGCCATCAAGTTTTTGATGCAGTACATCAAGAACCATGACTTTAAAGTATTCGGATATTACCGGATCGCGCTGGGCGTGATCGTACTGGCCTATTTCGGAATTGCCGGACTGCTTGCGGCATAAAACGGGGCCTGCGCCGGAACTCCCGGACTGCCTGCGGTATCAACGCGGCCTGCGTCGGAACTCCCGGACTGCCTGCGGTATCAATACGGCCCGTGTAAAAAAACACCGGACAGCGGATCAATGGCTGGCCGGTATTTTTTATGCCCCTTGATTCATGGTTTTTGAATAAAATTAGAGCATAAGTCTTGTATTTTTGCAAAAACCTGATAAAATATAAAAATGTGTGTATGATTATGCATATTGAAAGACAATGATAGAATGAAAAAGTATGGAGGAGAGATTATGAAGAAAAAGTTTTTATGCATTTTATTAGCGGCAGCATGTGTATTTTCTATGGCGGCATGCGGTTCCGGCGGTAATTCTGCAGGAGACAGCGGAAATACTGCAGAGTCGGATGAAGCAGCCGGCGCGGACGATGCAGACGAAGCATCCGGGGAAGACTCCGGCAGCGGCGGAACTCTGGTTATGGCGACAAACGCGGAGTTCCCGCCCTATGAATACCACGAAGGCGACGAGATCGTTGGGATCGACGCAGATATCGCGGCGGCAATTGCGGACGAGCTCGGTATGGAGCTGAAGATCGAGGATATGGCATTTGAATCGATCATTACCGCAGTTTCCGGCGGAAAGGCAGATATGGGGCTTGCAGGCATGACTGTAGATCCGGACCGTCTCAAAAACGTCAATTTCTCCGATACCTACGCGGAAGCTGCACAGATGATCATTGTAAAAGAGGGCAGCGACATTGCAGGCGTGGATGACCTGACAGGAAAGAAGATCGGCGTGCAGCTCGGAACCACAGGAGACATCTATGCGGAGGACATTGAGGACGCTGAAGTAGAGCGCTACAACAAAGGAATGGAAGCCGTTCAGGCGCTGCAGCAGGATAAGATCGACGCGGTAGTGATCGACGGCGAGCCGGCCAAAGTCTTTGCGGCAGAGAACGAAGGGCTGAAGATCCTGGATGAACCGCTGACTGAGGAAGAGTATGCGATCGCAATCGCAAAGGACAACGACGAGCTTCTGGAAAAGGTGAACACCGCACTGGCGAACCTGAAGGATTCCGGAAAGCTGGATGAGATCATTGGAAAATACATCTCGGCAGAATAATCATTGATTCAAAGAGGAAGAGAGTATGCTGCAGACATTTCAGGAGAGGTTTTACGATAATTTTATAAAAGACGACCGTTGGAACTATATCTGGGAAGGACTGACCGTGACGCTTCGGGTGACCTTGTTTGCGGTCATCCTGGGGATCGTGATCGGATTTCTGATTGCGGTTGTAAGATCCACCTATGACAAGACCGGGAAGATGAAGGTACTCAACTTTGTCTGCAGCGTCTATCTTACGGTGATCCGCGGCACCCCGGTAGTGGTGCAGCTTCTGATCATCTATTTTGTGATTTTCGGAACAGTCGATATCAGCAAGATCCTGGTCGCGATCATGGCATTCGGCATCAACTCCGGGGCCTATGTGGCGGAGATCTTCCGGTCAGGCATCATGTCCATCGACAACGGGCAGTTTGAGGCAGGCCGGAGCCTTGGCTTCAATTACTCCCAGACCATGCGCTACATCATCATGCCGCAGGCATTCAAAAATGTCCTTCCGGCGTTGGGAAATGAATTTATTGTGCTGCTGAAAGAGACGTCAGTATCCGGATACATTGCACTCCAGGATCTGACCAAGGGCGGAGATATCATCCGAAGCCGTACATATGACGCGTTCATGCCCCTTCTGGCCGTAGCGCTGATCTATCTGGTGATGGTCATGATCTTCACAAGACTGGTGAATATGCTGGAGAGGAGGCTGAGAAACAGTGATCATTAATGGGGAAACATTAATCAAAGTAGAAGAGATCCATAAAGTTTTCGATGACAGCCTGCATGCATTAAACGGCGTTTCAGAGGAGATCCAGAAAGGGGAAGTGGTGGTCATCGTGGGGCCGTCCGGCTCCGGAAAATCAACATTTCTGCGGTCGCTGAACCTGCTGGAGGTTCCCACCTCCGGGCATATTTATTTTGAAGGGGTGGACATCACAGGAAAACAGACCGACATTGACAGGCACCGTCAGAAGATGGGGATGGTATTTCAGCACTTCAACCTGTTCCCGCACAAGACCATCCTGGAAAATATTACACTGGCTCCCATCAAGCTTTTGAAAAAAAGCAGGGAAGAGGCGGAAAAGGAAGGGATGCAGCTTCTGAGAAAGGTGGGCCTGGAGGAGAAGGCGGGGTCCTATCCGTCCCAACTGTCAGGCGGCCAGAAGCAGAGGATCGCGATTGTCCGTTCCCTGGCGATGAATCCGGATGTGATGTTATTCGACGAACCGACCTCCGCGCTGGACCCGGAGATGGTCGGGGAGGTGCTGGAGCTGATGAAGCAGCTTGCCCACGACGGAATGACCATGGTGGTGGTTACCCATGAGATGGGATTTGCAAAAGAGGTTGCCACCAGAGTGCTTTTCATGGATCAGGGGCAGGTGAAAGAGCAGGGGACGCCGGATGAATTTTTCGGCAATCCCAGAGATCCAAGGCTGAAGGAATTTCTGTCAAAGATCTTGTGAAAGAGAAAAATTATAGAACTGGACAGAAACAGAATCTTACCGGTTTCCAGAACATGGAAGGCCGGTAAGATTTTTTTCATTCCATGGTTATTGAAATAAGTTGAAAAAGGTAGTACAATCATGGTTATTATTCGAAGAACAGCAAAAACCAGCGACAGAATTATAGAAGGAATATGGCTATGAAATACGAACGCATTTCAAAAGGAGTCTTTCTGGAACGTCCCAACCGGTTCATCGCATATGCGGAACTGGCGGGAAAAAAGGAAGTCATCCATGTGAAAAATACAGGCAGGTGCGCGGAGCTTTTAAGGCCCGGGGCGCCTATCTATGTGCAGGAGAGCGAAAACCCCGCGCGGAAGACGAAGTGGGATCTGATCGGCGTGGAAAAAGGCAGCCGGATGATCAATATGGATTCCCAGGTGCCCAACCAGGTGGTAAAAGAATGGGTGGAGGCCGGAAATCTAAAGCCCGATATCCGCCTGGTCAGGCCGGAGACCACGTACGGCAATTCCCGCTTTGACCTCTATGTGGAGACCGGAAACAGCCGGGCCTTTATAGAAGTAAAAGGGGTCACACTGGAAGAAAACGGTGTGGTCAGGTTTCCCGACGCGCCCAGCGACCGTGCGGTGAAGCATTTGCAGGAGCTGGAAAAGGCGGTCAGGGAGGGATATGAGGCATATGTATTTTTCGTGATCCAGATGAAGGGGGTACGCTATTTTACGCCCAATATGGATACCCATCCTGCCTTTTGCCAGGCTTTGAAGTCCGCCAAGGCGGCCGGGGTCAGACTGCTGGCTTATGACTGCCGGGTAAGCGGAGACGAGATCCAGATCGCTGATCCCGTCCCTGTGGTGCTGGAAAGCCCACGCCTGAAAGAACTCTCAGGACCCATTGCCGCATGGTATCGGGAGAACCGGAGGGATCTGCCCTGGCGGAATACCACCGACGCATACCGGATCTGGGTGTCCGAGATCATGCTCCAGCAGACCCGGGTGGAGGCCGTAAAGCGTTATTATGAACGGTTTCTGGAAGCCCTCCCCACAGTCAGGGAACTGGCGGAGGTGCCGGAGGACCGGCTTATGAAGCTTTGGGAAGGGCTGGGCTACTACAACCGGGTGCGGAACATGCAGAAAGCGGCCAGACAGGTGATGGAGGAATACGGGGGCGAATTTCCTCATACATATGATACAATCCGGTCCCTTGCCGGAATCGGCAATTATACGGCAGGCGCGGTCAGTACCTTTGCATACGGGATTCCGAAGCCGGCGGTGGACGGCAACGTGCTGCGGGTGCTGTCCCGGATTCTGGCCAGCGAGGAGGACATCATGAAAGCCAGTGTGCGCTCCTGGATGGAGCGGGCGGTGGAGGAGGTGATCCCGGAGCAGGAAGCTTCGGATTTTAACCAGGGATTGATTGAACTGGGAGCCTTGGTGTGCGTGCCGGGAGGAGAGCCGAAGTGCGGGATCTGCCCGGCCGCAGAGCTCTGCCTTGCCAGGGAGAAGGGGATACAGACCGCCCTTCCTGTGAAAACAAAGGCAAAGGCCAGAAGAATTGAAAAAAGGACGGTGCTGATTTTTCGGGATTCGGAAGGCGTGGCGATTCGGAAACGTCCCTCAAAAGGACTGCTGGCCGGCCTCTATGAGCTGCCCAATGTGGAAGGGCATCTGACCCGAAAGGAAGCCGCCGACTATGGAAAATCCATCGGGCTGACGCCGGTTCATGTGCGGAAGCTGGAAGCTGCGAAGCACATTTTCAGTCATGTGGAATGGCACATGGTCGGATATGAACTGCTGGTGGACGCGCTGGAAAAGAACTGCGGGGAGGAAATGATCTTTGCCAAAAGGGACGAACTGGAGACGGTGTACTCGATCCCTTCCGCATTTGAAGCCTATATGGTTACTGCTCACGCAATAGCCGGGGACTCACAGCGATGAATCCGGCCTGTTACAGACAGCCTTCCGGCAGGAGACCGTAAGTATTTGTATCGACAGCCTTCCGGGTTTATGCTATAATGGACATCGTTGAGGAGCAGATAAAATGCCGGAGATCCGGCAGGACTAAGATAAAGCAGACACCCGTTTTTTACGGCGGCGGCCGGGACGGAATTGGAAGGGGAGGGGTAACAGACGTGAAGGAAACGGTGGAGTTATCCAAGCAGCAGCAGAAATCAAAGGAAACCAGGGAACGCATTTTCCGTGCGGCGAAGCAGATTTTGAAGAAGAAGGGCTACGACGAGCTTTCCATCAAGAATATCTGCGAGGAGGCCGGGGTTTCCAACGGCAGCTTTTATCATCATTTTAAGACAAAGGATGATCTGCTTTCTTATTATATTGAAGAACAGCCGAGCATCAATCCTGCGCTTTTAGAACTGCCCCGCAATGCGGACGAGGCGAAGATCGCGATTGTCAGGGTGTATCTGAACTATGTGGCTTACTGCAGGGAACTGGGCGTAGAATTTATGTCAGGATATTACAATCCAAAGAATCAGGCGCTGAATGCCGCCATCAGGACGGAACGGCCTTACCCCATTGTGACCGTGCAGGCATATGTGGAAAAAGCGGCTCTGGCCGGGATCATCCGCCTGGGCGTGGAGATCGAAGCATTTACCACGGATATCCGCATGATCGTCATCGGCAACGTATTTGAATGGTGCCTGCGCAATGGAGAGACGGATTTTGAGGGAAATATGCGCCGTTCTCTCGGAAAATATCTGGACAGTACAATTTTTTAGGACGTTTACAAAGGATCAGGATACTGGCAGGAGGTGTCCCATGGAATATATCTTCATTGTAAATCCAAAATCGCGCTCCGGGCGGGGAGGCGTGGTCTGGAAGCTGGTCGAACCGGAACTGAAGAAGAGAAGGATTGAGTATCAGGTTTTTTATACCCGGCATGTCCGCCACGCGGCCGAGATCACGGCCGGGATTACCGCTGACGGCCGGGAGCACACGCTGGTCGTGGTAGGCGGCGACGGAACGGTAGATGAAGTGGTGAACGGCATCCGGGACTGTTCCAAGGTGACCCTTGGGTACATACCGACCGGTTCCGGCAATGATTTTACACGGGCCCTTCATCTGCCTTCGGACACACGCGGGGCGCTGGATACGATTTTGGACAGCGGCAGGCCGGTTCCTATGGACGTGGGGAGGCTTGACTGCGGAGAAAGTGCCTGGCGTTTTGCCGTCAGCGCGGGGATCGGTTTCGATGCCGCGGTATGCCACAAAGCCGAGGGTTCTTCTATAAAAACGGTTTTGAACAAACTGGGGCTTGGCAAGCTGACCTACCTGGTGACCGCGCTGAAATGGATTCTCTCGGAACGCCCGGAGGAGGCGGAGCTTCGGATAGAGGGAGAGTATATCCGCAGGTTTGAGCATACATATTTTATCGCGGCCATGAATCATCCTTATGAGGGAGGAGGATTCTTTTTCTGCCCGAAGGCGCGGATTGACGACAGGCTGCTGGATGTGATCGTCGTATCAGAACTTCCGAAATGGAAGATCCTTCTTCTGCTGCCCACAGCGTTTTTTGGAAAGCATGTGCGCTTTCGGGGGATCTCGATTTTCCGCTGCCGGGAGATCGAAGTAAAGACGGGAAAAAGGCTTCCCATTCATACGGACGGGGAACCCATCGCCTGGGGAGATACGATCCGGGCCAGCCTGGAGCCGGAACAAATCCGGGTGATTGCGCCGCCGCAGGAGTAAAAACAACGGGGTGTCCGGCCTGGGAAAAATTACAATATGATTTTGAAGAAATTATATGAATGTTTTGTAAACTTCCTTGTTGTTATGGTGGAATCGTGCTATAATCGGGAGAATGAAAAAAATACTCTTGAGAAAAAGGTACAGGGGGATCATCAATATAAGAGGGAGCGTTTCATATGACATGGAGGGAGAGGACGGCAGAACTGCTGAAAAAATATAAGCACGGATGGGTATTCAGCTATTTTCTGATCTATATACCCTGGTTTTTATATCTGGAGAAGCATGTGACCAGGAATTATCACGTGATTCATGCGGCGATTGACGATAAGATTCCGTTTATCGAATATTTCATCGTGCCGTATTTATTGTGGTTCGTATTTATCGCGGCGGTGATACTGTATTTCTTTTTTACAGATAAAGAAGGATTTTACAGGCTTGCAAAGCTGATGTTTACAGGGATGACCATTTTTCTCATTATATCCACGCTGGTTCCCAACGGGCTGAACATCAGGCCCTATTCTTTTGAACGGGACAATGTGTTCGTGGATATGGTGAAGCTTTTATACCGGGCGGATACGCCCACCAACGTGATGCCCAGCATCCACGTATATAATTCGCTGGCAGCGTGTATTGCGGTCAGCCGGAGCAGGAAGCTGCAGAGCAATAAGCCGGTCTGCGCCGCAACGTATATACTTGCCGTGCTGATCATACTGGCAACGATGTTTCTTAAGCAGCATTCCGTGATCGACGTGGCAGCTGCCATAGTCATGGCTTACATGCTGTATCAGTTCTTCTATGCGCCGGAGGTACGCAGGTATTCTCAGAGAAGGCCGGCAAGGGCGGCGATGCTGCAGAATAAATAAACAGGATACATCTTTACAGGGAGGAAAAAGGAACGATGGGAAAGACAATGTTGACAGGAGACAGACCTACCGGTAAGCTGCACGTAGGACATTATGTCGGCTCTTTGAGAAGAAGGGTGGAGCTGCAGGAGTCCGGAGGGTTTGACGATATATTTATTATGATCGCGGATGCCCAGGCATTGACGGACAATGCGGACAATCCGGAAAAGGTGCGCCAGAACATCATCGAAGTGGCGCTGGACTATCTGGCATGCGGTCTGGATCCGGAAAAGTCCACGCTGTTCATCCAGTCGCAGGTGCCTGAGCTGTGCGAGCTGTCTTTTTACTATATGAACCTGGTGACTGTATCCAGGCTGCAGAGGAATCCTACCGTGAAGTCCGAGATCCAGATGCGCAATTTCGAAGCAAGCATCCCGGTCGGTTTTTTCACGTATCCGATCAGCCAGGCGGCGGATATCACTGCGTTTAAGGCTACCACGGTGCCGGTAGGGGAGGATCAGCTTCCCATGCTGGAACAGACGAAGGAGATCGTGCGGAAGTTCAATTCCGTGTACGGGGATACCCTGGTGGAGCCGGAGATTTTGCTGCCGGACAACCAGGCTTGTATGCGCCTTCCGGGAACCGACGGCAAGGCAAAGATGAGCAAGTCGCTGAACAACTGCATTTATCTTTCCGAGGAACCGGAAGAGATTAAGCAGAAGGTGTTCAGCATGTTTACAGACCCCACCCATATCCGTATCGAGGACCCGGGCAAGCTGGAGGGCAATACGGTATTCACCTATCTGGACGCGTTCTGCAGGCCGGAATATTTTCCGGAATTTCTGCCGGATTATACAGACCTGGAAGAGCTCAAAGCGCATTATAAGCGGGGCGGCCTGGGCGATATGAAGGTAAAGCGTTTCCTCAACGCGGTTCTGCAGGCGGAATTAGAGCCCATCAGAAAGCGGAGAAAGGAATATCAGAAGGACATCCCGTATGTGTATGAGATCCTCAGAAAAGGCAGCGAGAAGGCGGAGAAAAGGGCTGCGGAGACATTGCAGGATGTGAAGGCTGCGATGAAGATCAATTACTTTGACGACGCGGAGCTGATCAGCAGCCAGACAGAACGGTTTCGGAATCAATAAAATACAGTATGCTGTTCCAGAACAGTACGGCGCGATTGCCGCGCTGCATATAAAAAACGGAAAATCTGCGGGGGCGCGGGTTTTCCGTTTTGCAATATCATAATCTAAAGTATGTTCATCGGTTGGTATATCGGGGAAAATTTCTGTAGAATAAAAAAACCACAGAATCATAATCCGTGGTTTTTTAAAACGTGCGATAGAGGATTCGAACCCCCGACCTTCTGGTCCGTAGCCAGACGCTCTATCCAGCTGAGCTAATCGCACATACTTGATGAAGCCGCTCACAACACATGTTAGTATATAGTATAGGAGCGGCTTTGTCAAGATCAAAATGAAATAAATTTAGTTTTTGCACATGGCATATGTTGCTGTTCACACAGCGCCGTGCACAATCGCGAATTTATTTTCCGTCTGTCATCGGATTCGGAAACAGGTGTCTCGGAATACCGTCTACCATGACAGGTGATACATCGCCCTGGATCAGAGGACGTACATAGTTCACAAACTCATCTGTCACATAGTCCGCGTCTTCATTCATCCATGCTCTCGGAACAAGCTTCTCGTCGTTGGCGATCTTATGAACGTCCTTTACTTCTGTTCCGCTCTGATACGGGTCGTCAGACAGACGCTGGATGACAACCATCTTGCCGCTGTCTCCCTCGTCCGCAGCTTTTACCGCAGCGCCGCCTACCTGGTAAGCTTCCAGGATGTCCACACGGGAAGCGCAGTGGGAAGCGGATCTCTGCAGGGTGCTCAGCTCAATGGCACGGGACTTGCATCCGATATCTCCGGCAATATAGCTTGCCAGATAATTGGCAGTACCGGAAAGCTGCTTGTGGCCAAAGGCGTCAACAAAGTCGATGCTCTGTCCCAGCTCGCATACATAACGTCCGTCGTCCAGACGGATTCCTTCGGAAACAGCGATGACAGCGGATGACTTTTTCGTCAGGATCTGTCTTACCTTGTCGCCGAACTTCTGGATATCAAAGGCAACCTCCGGAAGATAGATCAGATCCGGTCCGGAGCAGTCCTCCCCTTTTGCAAGGGCAGCGGCGCCGGTCAGCCAGCCGGCATTTCTTCCCATGATTTCGATGATGGAAACCAGACCCTTGGAGTATTCCAGACAGAAGCTGTCGCGGATGATCTCCTTCACGGATGTGCCGATGTACTTGGCCGCGCTTCCGTATCCCGGCGTGTGGTCTGTCAGGGCCAGGTCGTTGTCAATGGTCTTCGGACAGCCGATAAAACGGGTCTTGAATCCGGTGATGATGGCATAGTCAGATAACTTCTTGATCGTATCCATGGAGTCGTTGCCGCCGATATAGATAAATGCTTCGATATTGAGCTTTTCCAGGATCTCAAAAATCTTGTCGTAGACGTCTCTGTCCTCGTGGATTTCCGGCAGCTTATAACGGCAGGAGCCGAGAAAAGCGGCAGGCGTCCTCTTCAAAAGCTCTGCATCCAGCTCCGTGGTGATATACTCAGATAAATCTATATACCGTTCCTGCAGCAATCCCTGGATTCCGTGCAGCATTCCATAGACCTTTCCGGCCCCGCGGTCCTTAGCGGTGCGGTATACACCGGCGAGACTCGAATTGATAGCGGCAGTCGGTCCGCCTGACTGACCGACGATTACATTTCCCTTCATGATATAGTACCTCCGTATGATTTGATAAAACTGACCATGCTTCTGCCAAGCACTGATCAGATACGCGGAATCTCCTCCGCTCTGCAAAAAAACTACAATTACTAGTTTAGTGTATTTTTTGTGTTTTGTAAAGAAAAAATAAAAAGTGCTTGCAATTTCCTGAAAAATAAAGTATCATACTATTACTCTGATTCCAAATCATTTGATCATCTGTTTTATCAAGATCAGTTCTGGTTTAAGTTTTCAATGGATTTTCATGAAAATTGACTGTCAATATTGTAGAAAGGAGTGGATGCACCAATTGTAAACCATTATGACGTTTTAAAATTTATAGAGCATGGAGGACGCTGCCGGCCGGCAATGGACTATGTCCAGGGCGAACTGCTGATCTACAGGCTGAAACACAGCAGGGAGATAGAAAAGACGCTTCTGTTTGAATGGATGCGCGAACTGCTCCATCAGATCGAACAGTTCCACAGATGCTTTGGCAGCCAGGGTTACCGTTATGTGAATCCGTACAGTGTGCTGGTGACGGCGGACGGAGGGCTTCTGCTGCTGGACCTGGAGGCGGAAAGCAATGAATTTGTCCTGCGGAATATGCAGAAGCGGGCCATGCGGGATCATTTTGTAAAACCAATCGTTCAAATCAGGGAGAATACGAAACTTTCCCTGGATCTATATGGTTATGCCAAGACCATACAATTCATACTGGCTAACGTACACGTTGAGCCTTCATTAACAAGCCGGGAAGAAAACCGGTTGGAAAAGATCATTGACAAATGTCTTTGTAAAAATTCTAAGAAACAATATGAAGATTTAAAGCAGATTCAGAGAGACCTTCCGGCGGTACGCAGCCGCGGCCGGAAGCAGGGAAAAAAGTTACCGATCTTATGGCTGCTCATCCCCGCCGCGGCAGTCATCCTGGCAGTATCATGTTTATATTTTGTCAGAAAACGGGAATCAGAAGAGCAGGCAAGGAAGCTGCTGGAACAGGCGGAGGGGCTGGGAGCAGTACTGCAGGAGATGCAGGAGCAGGTTGTTGAGGAAGATCCGGAGACGGAAGGAGGGATACACAATCCGGACGGAACAGAGGAAGAAGCAGAGAGGGAAACAAAAATACAGGGGAGCAAAGCGTATCCCCAGGATGGAATGAAAGAACTGGAAGACCATGTGGACGCCCTCCAGGAATATGTACTCCAGAATACGGCGGAGGACAACCGGGAGATCATTGAGCAGGGAGAAACCCTGAAAAGGGAGCTGTTCCGGTATCTGGCCGCCGCATATGACCGGGAGGAGATGAAGGAGCAGGCTCTGGAAGCCTATCAGATCCTGTGCGGGACAGAGATTCAGGAAGAACTGCTGGAATCCGCGTATCTGAGACGGATCACGCTGGAGAAGGAGAGGAATAAGGAGACAGCGCTTGCCACAGGAAAGGAAGCGCTCTCGCGTATACCGGATTCGCAGCCGCTGGCCGAAAAGGCGCTGGAGATCCTTGCGGAGATGGAGGATATGACCGGGGAAGAATACCGGAAGGAACTGGAGACGCTGGAGGGCTTCTATCCAGACTTAAAGAGCCTGGAGCGTTATCACAAGCTGGAAGAACAACAGGATTCAAGGGCTGACGCGGAGTAAGGCCGGATTCTGGCCGGGAACGGTGCCTGCCCTGCAGGCGGAAACCAGAATCCGGGGCTTCTCCAGAGACAGCAGGTAGTGTAAAGTATCGTATGAAAAAAATGATACGGGTATTGCCCGCATTTAAAATCTGCTTCGCAGATGGCGGGCAAGTAGGCAATCAATTTGCTATGCAAATTGGTTACAAAAAGAAGGAGGAATTGAAGATGAAGATAAAAATGCATCTGCTGGGGACAGGCATTGCGGTGCTGTTTTCAGTATATGCGGTTACGGCCTACGCGGGCCAGGGGATCAGACAGCACAGAAGATCGGCGGAACTCATCATGCCGGAGATCCGGTATGATGAGCCGGACGGCAGCCAGGGCTATTATAAGGCCGGCCCTGAGATCCGGATCATCCACAAACAGCCAGGCGCGGTTACAAGGTATGAATTTGCGGCAGCAGACAATACGAGACAGGAGGGGATGCTGGAACTGATGGAGGGACAGCCGGAAGAAAGCGTATATCTGTCGGGAGATCTCTTTAAGGACGGAGAGAACACACTTCGGGTATGGATGGAACAAGTGAGCACAGGGCCGGATCAGGACGGCCCGGAAGGGAGCGGAACAGAAGGAAACGAAACAGAAGAAAATGATTCAGAGGGAAACGGAGCAGAAGAAAACGATTCAGAGGAAAACAAAGCAGAAGAAAACGATTCAGAGGAAAACAAAGCAGGAGAAAATGATTCAGAGGAAAACGGAGCAGGAAAAAATGATTCAGAGGAAAATGGAGCAGGAGCAGATGAGACAGAGGGAAATCATTCGGAGAAAAACGGAGCAGGAGAGAATCATTCAGGAAAAAATGAATCAGCAGAAATGGGTCTGCTGGGGGAATCGGAACAGAATCCAGGTATGGAAAAACCAGAGGATCAGGATACCGGGAATCGACCGGAAGTGCCGGATACGGCAGTAAAGGATGATCCCGCGCCTGTACCGCCCCCGGAGCCGGAAATTGTATTTGAAAAGGAATTTCGCTTCCAGGTGGATATGACAAAGCCCCAGAAGGTTCACTTTTCTTACAACAACGTAATCAGGGACGGCGTGATTATGTCAAACGGGCCTGTGGAGCTGACCGTAAAGAGCACGGACGAAGGCAGTGGTATGGAGGCGATCTATTATAAGGCGGGAGACGGCACCGAAGGGGTGCTGAAAGGGGAGAGCGGAAGCATCCTATTGAATCCCGGCTTTCAGGGAAAGGTGGAAGCTTACGCGGTGGACAAAGCAGGCAATCATTCGGAAACCGGGGTATCAGAGAAGATCCTCTGTGAAGACCGGCCGCCAGAGCTGCAGGTGGAAGCAGAGGGCGGGATGGATGCCTGGCATTCCGGGCCGGTCAGTGTCTATGTAACGGTGTCAGATCCGTCTTTGAGCTCCGGGCTACGGTGCCTGAAGTGCTATGCCGGCGGCGAACTTCTGGTGCATAAAGAGAACGATTTTAACACAGGTGCGAACCGTATGGAGGCCGGGTTTACCGTGGAGCTTCCGTCGGAAGGCGGAAACGGGATACCGGTGGTCGCTGAAGCACAGGACTGGGCGGGCAATTACCGGTCGGAGAGCAGGCTGGTCTACATCGACAAGACTGCCCCGGACATTCGGAGCGAAGGCATCCATGACCAGATGATCACAGGAACGCCGGTCACAGGGAAGATCCTGATCCGGGAGGAAAACGACCTTGCCCTGGGCAGGATGGAGGTCTGGAAAGTGACTTCAGAGGAACAAAGAGAACTGTTGGAGGAAAAAGAACAGATGCCGGAGCCTTTTACAGGTGCCCGGGAACTTGAATGGGAGGTTCCTCTGAAGGAGGACGGGATCTATGAGATCCATGTGACGGCAAAGGACAGGGCGGGCCATGAGAGCCGCCAGGACAGCCAGGTCATTGTGGATCAGACCAATCCGGTCATACGCTATGTGGATCAGATGCAGGGCGTATATGTGCCCTATTTCCAGTGGAACTACGGAAAGGATGAGGTGGTTGCAGACGATACGGAGTATTCTTATGAGATCACCCTGGACGGAGCCTTCTACACCACGGGAAGAAAGATCACGAAAGAGGGTGTGAGAATGCTGCAGGTCAGGGCAGAGGATGCAGCAGGAAACGAATCCACGGCAGAGGCGGTGTTTTGGATTGACCATACGCCTCCCAGAATCCGCGTCTCTGATGTGGAAGACGGAAATTCCTACGAGGAGACGGCAGCGGTCAGTATATCGGTGGACGGGAAAGGAGAATATCTCAAAGAAATCCTGGTGAATGACGAAAAAATGAGACTGGAGGCAGACTGCCGGATTTTCACCCGCTCTTTTCAGGAGCCGGGAGACTACCACATCCGGATTGCGGCAGAAGATCTGGCAGGAAACCAGGAGCAGGAGCAGGTGACGTTTCGGATTGAAGAACAGAAGAAGCTCTCAGGCGGCGTTTTGAAGCCGATCACCAGGATTTTCAGGAATACGGATACGCCCTCTGCCGGGAGTACAAAGACAGAGGATACAAAACAGGAAAAAAGCCCGGCGGTGCTGTGGCTGACGATCTGCTTCCTATTGGCGGGATCGGCCTGCCTGGTGAGAAAATATACAGTGAATCGAGGTGGCGGCCATGAATAAGGAAAGCAAAATAATACGCGGGATACTGCTGGGCTTCACTGCGGCGGGCTTTGGCGTGGCCGCGGGAATCTATATCCGGCAGATATACCGGTCTGTCTCGAATACGCAGGCATTTGTGATGCTGTCGATGCTTGTGATGCTGCCGGCGCTGCTGACGGCTTATCAGAAAACAAGGCTGGCTACGGAAAGGGCAAGGGCACAGAGCGAATTTCTTTCCAACATGAGCCATGAGATTCGGACTCCGCTCAACGGACTGATCGGGCTGAACCATATGATGATGCTCAATATTGACAAGGCGGAGCAGAGGGAGCAGGTCAAGGACTGGCTCCGCAAATCCTACGGTACGGCCAACTATCTGCTCTCACTGGTAAATGACGTCCTGGACGTATCAAAGCTCCAGGCAGGCAAGGTGGATCTGGTCATGGAACCGGTCATGCTGGAAACCATGCTGGACGCGGTCTGGTCCATGCAGCATGACAATATTGTAAGCCGGGGTGTGGAATTTGCGGTGGAGAAGGACATTTTCGAGCCGTGTATAGAGACTGATGGAACCAGGATGAAGCAGGTGCTGATGAATATTGTCGGAAATGCAGCAAAATTCACGCCGTCAGGCGGGCGGATCACCCTGTCGGTGAGCCAGAAAAAGATCGATCAGAACCATGTGGAAATGACTTACCGATGTGAGGATACCGGGATCGGCATGAGCGGAGAGTTTCTTGAAAAGATCTTTGAACTGTTCAGCCAGGAGCCGAACCCCTCTTCCCAGAGGGCGAAGGGCACCGGCCTGGGTATGCCGCTGAGCCGTCTGATCGTGGAGGCGATGGGCGGAACAATCCAGGTGGAAAGCAGCGTAAACGTGGGGAGCATATTTACGGTCATTGTCCCGTCCGCCGTTTCCGAAGCCCCGCCGGATTACCGCGCCAGGCTTCACCAGGAGGACAGGGCCGGGAGAGATGAAGGAGCGGATGTACTTCGGGACGGGAAACCGGCCAGTATCCTGCTGGCCGAGGATAACGAGCTGAACGCCGAGATACTGCGGGAAATCCTTACGGAGAGAGGCTTTCGGGTCGTCCATGCCGAAAATGGAAAAGAGGCGGTAGAGCTGTTCCGAAAATCAGAACCGGAAGAATTTGACATCATATTGATGGATATGCAGATGCCGGTGATGGACGGATGCACGGCATCCAGGGAGATCCGGGGGCTGGACAGGCCGGATGCGGGAAAGGTTTCGATTTTTGCATGTACGGCCAATACATTTAAGGAGGATCGGGACCGGGCCATGGAAAGCGGTATGGATGATTTCCTCTCAAAGCCCATTGACGTAGGAATCCTTCTGAAAAAACTATCAGGAGCCGAAACACACATATAACGGCAGACAGGTTCATATACATAGAAGCAATAGGTTCATGGAAGGTGAGCTCATGTCCTGTATTGCTTATGCCGTCCAGTCTCTGCAGAGGTTTCTGTGGAGCATGCCCATGCTTGTGATCCTGCTGGGTACACACATTTATTTTACGGTCCGCCTGCATGTCATCCAGAGAAAGATCCCCCAGGGAATCCGCCTTAGTGTTATGGGGACGGACCAGAGCCGGAAAAAGGGGGAGGCTCCCAGGGAAGACCGGGAGTGCCGGGGAGGTAATGTGTCTCCGTTTTCCGCCCTTGCCACGTCCCTTGCCGCGACCATCGGAACGGGAAATATCATCGGGATCTCCACCGCGGTGGCCATCGGGGGGCCGGGGGCAGTGTTCTGGTGCTGGATCACCGGCGTGCTGGGGATCGCCACCTGCTATGCCGAATGCTATCTCTCCGTGCGGTACCGCATGATACAGGAGGATGGGACATACCGGGGCGGCCCCATGTATGTGATGGAGCATGTGCTGCATCAGAAAAGCGCCGCGGTTCTATTCGCCTTTTCCGTGATCCTGGTGTCCCTTGGGATGGGCAGCAGCGTGCAGTCCCATTCCATCGCGGCGGCGGTGCTGGAGCAAAAGGAGATGTCTTCGCAGGTGATCGGCATTACGGCGGCGCTTCTGACCGGAATCGTGATCCTGGGAGGGGCGAAACAGATCGCAGCAATCTGTACCTGGCTTGTCCCTTTCATGAGCCTTTTTTATCTGTCAGGCTGCTTTCTGCTGATCTGGCTGAACCGGGACGTGCTGCCGGAGGCTCTCTGGGCGATTTTGCATTCCGCCTTCTCCTCCCGTTCCGTCGTCGGCGGGGCGGCAGGCACGGCGGTTATGACAGGAATACGGGCGGGGATTTCCAGGGGGCTTTTTACCAACGAGGCAGGACTCGGTTCCATCCCCATGGCCGCGGCGTCCGCCCATACCGGATCGCCCAGGCAGCAGGGGCTTGTATCTATGACCGGGACATTCTGGGATACGGTGGTCATGTGCGCAATCACGGGAGTCGCCGTGGTCAGCAGCATGGTCAAAAGCCCGGAGCTTTTTTGCCATGCATCGCCCGACCGGCTCTGCTTCCTGGCATTTTCCCAACTGGACGGCCTGTTCCAAAACGGCGTGTCAGGCCTGCGTATCCCGGGAGGCTTTTCTGTGGACGGAAGCCTGGTGCTGTCGGCAGCATTGGTTTTGTTTGCCTTTGCCACCATCATCGGCTGGAACTTTTACGGGGAGTGTGCGGTCCGGTATCTGTGGGGGAGTAAGGGTCTGAGACAATACCATATCCTGTATATATCTGCCGTATATCTGGGGGCGGTTCTGTCACTGGATCTTGTGTGGACAATGTCCGATTTATTCAATTCCTTTATGGCAATTCCCAACCTGCTGTGCCTCTGGATGCTGCGGGAGGTGGTCATAAAAGAAAGATAAGGCTTGTCTTGTACCTGCGGATGAAATCAGTTATACTAAGGAAAGACAGTAAAATAAAGGAAGAATAGTAAAATAAAAGAAAGACAATAAATTAAAAGAAAGCAAGCAACAATCTGGAAAAAAATAAGCAAATAACAGGAAGATACAAAACAGGAGAGAAGAGATGCTGCAAAAGAACCTAACAGGAAAAAGAAGATTTTATGAGCGGATTTTTAAGCTGGTGCTGCCGATCATCATTCAGAATCTGCTGAGCTCTGCCGTCAGCTCGGCGGACGTGATTATGCTGAATTATGTAGGGCAGTCGGCCATCTCTGCCGTGTCGCTGGCGTCCCAGTACGCCAATATCCTTTTTATGGTATTTTACGGGCTGGGTACGGGCGCCACGATACTGTGCGCCCAGTATTATGGCAAAGGGAACCTGGAAGCAATTCAGGTGGTGGAGGGAATCGCGCTCCGGTTTTCCACGGTGATCTCCGTAGTTTTCTGCGGAACTGCCCTGCTGGTGCCGGACATGCTGATGCGGCTTTTCACCAACGACGCGGAGCTGATCGCGGTGGGCGCCTCCTATCTGCGGTTCATGAGCGTGAGCTACCTGTGCTGCGGAATCGCGGAGGTCTACCTGGCCATCCTGCGCAGCGTGGAGCAGGTGGTGATCAGTACGGCCCTCAATGTACTGGCGTTTTCGCTCAATATCATCCTGAACGCAGTCTTTATCTTTGGACTGTTCGGAGCGCCCAGGCTTGGAGCGGCGGGAGTAGGGCTTGCCACCTCTGTTTCACGGCTGGTTGAGCTGATCGCCTGCTTTGCGGTATCCAGGGCTAAAAGCACCATCAAGCTGAATCTCCGCTATATGTTTGTGAGCAATCGGCTGCTGTTTAAAGACTTTGTAAGGCTTTCTCTGCCTGCTCTGGGAAACGATATCGTATGGAGCGTGGCATTTGCCATGTACTCTGTTGTCATGGGGCATATGGGGACGGACGCGGTGGCCGCCAACTCCTTCGTGGTGGTGGTCCGCAATTTCGGAACCATACTGTGCTTTGGAATGGCGAATGCAGGCGGGATTTTGCTTGGAAATGTGATCGGGGAAAATAAGATCGAGGAGGCAAGGGACGCCGCGAAAAAGCTTATGAAGCTGACCGTGATCTCCGGCGCTGTCGGAGGGCTGATCGTGATAGCGGCAATGCCCATTGTCCTGAACTATGCGTCATCCTCCCTCAGCGCCCAGGCCATGCACTATCTGAAATATATGCTGTGGATCAATACATATTATATTATGGGGGCGGCAGTCAACACGACGCTGATCGCAGGCGCGTTTCGGGCGGGCGGCGACAGCAGGTTCGGATTCATCTGCGATACGATCGTCATGTGGTGCTACGGGGTGCCGCTGGGCTTTTTGGCTGCATTTGTCTTAAAGCTGCCGGTTATGTGGGTCTATTTCCTGCTCTGTACCGATGAATTTGCAAAATGGCCCTGGGTGCTCAGGCATTACCGCAGCGGAAGATGGCTGAACAA
>Ga0137306_101915_pt1 | contig 19109 bp, 21 predicted proteins | sample Inofroosms_March_FD_97187 | JGI IMG/M metagenome (GOLD analysis project Ga0137306, IMG submission 97187) | Mouse cecal microbial communities from Vienna, Austria - N-Acetylneuraminic and N-Acetylglucosamine D2O microcosms_March | ecosystem: Host-associated > Mammals > Digestive system > Large...
AACTGACATCGAGAGAGGCCAGTGTCTGTGCAAGCCCGGCTCTGTAAAGTGCCATCACAAGTTTACCGCTCAGGTTTACGTTCTGACCAAGGACGAGGGCGGCCGTCATACACCGTTCTTCAACAACTATCGTCCTCAGTTCTACTTCAGAACAACCGACGTTACCGGTGTCTGCGAGCTTCCTCAGGGAACAGAGATGTGTATGCCTGGCGACAACGTAGAGATGAGCGTTGAGCTGATCCATCCGGTAGCTATGGAGCAGGGTCTGCGTTTCGCTATCCGCGAGGGCGGCAGGACTGTTGGTTCAGGAAGAGTTGTTTCCATCATAGAATAAGTTAAACCATTGAGGACCTCCTGTTTTCGGGAGGTCCTTTTTGCGTTGCACAAAAACTAACGATTGTATTAATAAAAACTATTTGTTATAATAATTGTCGTAAGGAGGGCTGCATATGACCACATTCTGGACGAGACAGGAATTAAAGGAGAGAGCAAAAGCAGGCCTGCGTGTTTTTTACTGGCAGGCATTTCTGGTATGTCTGACTGCCGCGTTTTTGGGAGCAGGGACAGAATCTTCTTTTAATTTCCGGAGCAGAACCGATGCCAGAACCGGTGATATGACCATTAGCAGCAATCCCGGAATCACTTTTTCATACGGAGATCAGGAACAGATTTCTGTCAGGACTCCTTTCTTTCAGGTGACACGATCCATTGAACCCGGCATAGTTTCCCTGTTCCTGAAGATATTTTTAGTGATTCTGATTGTGATAGCAGTGGCAGGGGCTCTGGTTTCCAATGTGCTTCAGGTGGGAAAGAAGCGATATTTTCTGAAAAAGACGGCAGGGATCTGTGAGACCGGACCGGGAGAGATGTTTTCTGCCTTTTCGGAAGCATACTGGAACCAGGTTCTGGTCATGTTTCAGCAGCAGCTGTATATTTTTTTATGGACTCTTCTGCTGGTGATCCCCGGGATCATCAAGTCCTACGAGTATTATATGGTGCCCTATCTGCTGGCAGAGAATCCTCATCTTACCGGGGCAGAGGCCCGGGAACTGAGCAGCCGCATGACGGAGGGAAGCAAATGGGATATCTTTGTCCTGGAGCTGTCTTTTATCGGCTGGGATATTCTGGGCATTCTTCTGTTCGGGATCGGGCGGATCTTCGTGGCTCCCTACAAGGAGGCCGTCTATGCAGAATTATATCACAAAATGAGTGAGGGATCCGGAAAGGGAATGAATTATGGGATACAGGATTTTACTCTTTGATGTAGATAATACCCTCCTGGACTTTGATGCCAACGAGGAAGAATCTTTCCGGTCCATGATGGCGGAGATGGGAGAGAACTGGACAGAAGAGATTTATGATACTTATAAGAAGATCAACTCCGGGATCTGGAAACAGATTGAGAAGAAAGAGATCACGGTGGAGGAAGGGGTGAACCGCAGGTTCTCCGATCTTATGTTCCGCTATGGAAAAACGGTTGACGGGCAGCTGTGGGAGAAGACTTACCGGAAATATCTGAACCAGGGGATCCAGGAGATCCCGAGAGTGCATCAGGTCCTCCGGGAACTGAAAGAGAAGGGCTATGAGCTGTATGTGATCACCAACGGTGTAGAACAGACCCAGGTATCGCGGCTGTCCAGATCCGGCCTGGATCAGTATTTCCGTCAGCTGTTTATCTCCGGACGGATCAAAGCAGGCAAGCCCTCCCGGGAATTTTTTGACTATGTAAAGAGCCACATCCCCGGATTTACGACCAGGGAATCGCTGGTTATCGGGGATTCTCTGAGTTCGGATATCAAAGGAGCTGCCGATGCCGGGATCGATGCCTGCTGGTTCACCAGGGAGAGTGACAGGGAGGTGCGGGAGGCGATGCTGCGGGAGAGCGGGCTGACCCCCCGGTATATCATCGGTGAGCTGACGGAACTGCCTCAGATCCTGGAACATTGAACAGAAAATGTGAAAAACAGCAGCAAAGCGGACGTTTCCTCATGAAAGTCCGCTGCTGCTGTAAAAACTGACAGGTCTCAGAACATACCCAGGATATAGTTGGCCAGTCCTGCGGCCAGCTGGCCGTGACCGGCTTCGCTTAAGTGCATGAAATCCACCTGATTGGGTCCTGCGGTCACAAGCTTGTTGGCATCCAGGTAACTGCACCCCATGGAATCGGCAATAAGCCTGAATTGTTCTGCAAGCATCTCGGACTTCTGGGCGCAGCCTTTTCCCATGGTGGCCCCGCAGGCGGTGTCGATGTACTCCCGGCCGATGTTCTGAGGAGTGACAACCAGGATGTTGGGAACGCCGCCGGACCAGCATTCGGTGGCTTTGGCCTTGGCGATGAGGCGTTTCAGCCCAAGACCGATACAGGCGGGAGATACGCCGAAGCGCTCCTTCGTATCGTTGGTGCCGAGCATGATGATCAGAAGATCCACAGGCTCATGGGTCATGAGGCAGGGATAAATATAGTCCAGGCCTGACAGGCCCTCGTGTATGGGATCGTCAAAACAGGTGGTGCGGCCGGACAGTCCTTCCTCCAGGATCAGGTAGCCATCTCCCAGATATGCCTGAAGCAGGCTGGTCCACCGGCTTTCTTCGTCAAACCGTCCTCCTGTCTCGGCGCAGTATCCGTGGGTGTTGGAATCCCCGAAACAGACAATATGCTTTTTCATAATATTCTCCGTTATGGATTGATTTTACAGATCCTTCGTATCCTCGATGGCCTGCCTGATGTCCTTATAAAGCCGGATCAGCTCCGGATCATCTAAGGCTACGGGAAGGAAGGGAAGCCTGGGATCGCCCATGGGACAGCCGTCCAGGGTGATGATGCCCTTGACTGCACCGTGCATGGAGGCAAAGGAGCAGAGGCGATAGATCAGGGGAGTGACAATGGCCTGAACCTGGGCTGCTTTGTCCCACTCTCCCCGGTTGATCAGCTCATCCATCTTCATATACAGTTCCGGCATGGCTCCGTAGGTTCCGCCGATCCCCGCATCGGCTCCCATGATCCGCCCTGCAACAAACTGCTCGTCGGGGCCGTTGAACACGATGAAATCTTTTCCGCCTGCCGACTTAAACCGCAGGATGTCCTGAGCCGGATCGGAGGAGCACTTGACTCCGGCTACCCTGTCATTTTCCAGCATTCTGTGAAACAGGTTCATGGACAGGTTAAATCCCGTAAGCTGAGGGATATTGTAGATGAAAAACGGGAGGTCGGCGGCTTTGGTGATCCCGGTCCAGTGCTGATATACGCTTTCTTCGCTGGGACGGTAGTAGACGCAGGGCACTGCCGAGGTGGCCGCTGCGCCTGCCTTTTCGGCATGGGCCGCCAGCATGGCTGAATGGCGGGTGTCCGCACAGCCGACGTGAACGATGATGTTCATGTCATCCCCGACTTCGTTGACTACGGTTTCTGTAACCAGCATCCGTTCTTCTGTATCCAGAAGAAAACCTTCACCGGTGCTGCCGCACACATACATCTGTTTGACTCCCTTGTCCCGAAAATACCGGGATACGGCTTTTACGGCAGTTACATCCACGGAACCATCCTTTTTGAAAGGGGTGTTGAGGGCTACGGTTACGTGACGAAATCTGGCTGTTTCATACTTTGACATAGTATACCTGTCCTTTCCTGATTGAAAAATCAAATGCTTGTTGCTATCTGAATCATATCATCATTGGAAGAAGAAATCAAGAAGTATAAAAATTTTTTCTGTTGAGCAATAACTGTTGAAAAAAATTTTTATTCATGTTATAGTTAAACTAAGCCATTTTTTACGCTAAAGTCCAATTTAAGGAGGTTTTTCCTATGAATCAGATGAACCAGGCAATTTTAGAACAGATCAGGGGCGGATTGATCGTTTCCTGTCAGGCTTTGAAATCAGAACCCCTCCACAGTTCCTACATCATGTCCAGGATGGCTTATGCGGCCATGCTGGGAGGCGCAGTAGGGATCCGGGCTAATACGGTAGAAGACATCACGGAGATAAAGAAGACGGTGAATCTTCCGGTCATAGGTATTATTAAAGAAGATTATCCGGACTGTGACGTGTATATAACTCCTACCATGAAAGAGATCGATGCTCTTGTGGAGTGCGGGGTGTCCATTATCGCCACAGATGCCACTGACTCAGCCAGAAGACCCCGGCCTGACGGGCGGAGCCTGGATGATCTTTTTGCGGAGATGAGGCAGAGGTATCCGGATCAGCTGTTCATGGCGGACTGCTCTGATTATGAAGAGGGCATTCATGCGGCGGAGATCGGATTTGATCTCATAGGAACTACCATGCACGGCTATACCGAATATACGAAAGGCGTTTCTCTGCCGGATATCGAGCTTATGGGGCGTCTGGCCAGAGAATGCGGCAAGCCGGTTGTGGCCGAGGGCGGTATCTGGACTCCGGAGCAGCTGAAGGCCGCTCTCGATTCAGGCGTGTGGACGGCAGTGATCGGCGGGGCCATCACCAGACCCCTGGAGATCACCAGACGTTTTGTGTCTGCCATCCGATGATAAGGCGAACGACTATGAGGATCGCAGCTTTGGATATCGGGGGAACTTCCATTAAGTCAGGCGTCTGGGATGGGAAGGAGCTTCTGGAGACAAGAGAGTGGGATACCAATGCGCGGCAGGGCGGAGCCTATGTCCTGGACCGGGCCGTGGAGATCCTGAGGACCTGCGAGCCCTTTGAGGCCGTGGGAATCAGCACCGCAGGACAGGTGGATTTTCGGGAAGGGATGATCCGTTATGCCAACGACAATATACCCGGATATACGGGGATGCGGATCAGGGACCGGATGGAGTCGGAATTCGGCGTGCCGGCAGCAGTGGAGAACGATGTCAATGCCGCGGCTTTGGGGGAAGCCCGGTTTGGCGCGGGAAAGGGTCATAAGGATTTTCTGTGCATCACCTACGGCACCGGAGTAGGCGGAGCGGTGATTATGGATGAGAAGATCTACAGGGGCAGCATGTACTCGGCCGGAGAGTTCGGCGGAATTCTGGTACATCCCGAGGATCGGGTGGATGGAAAGCCTTTTTCGGGCTGTTATGAAAAGTATGCCTCTGCCACCGGCCTGGTGGCCATGGCATCCCGATATGATGAAAGCCTGAACAACGGCAGAAAGATTTTTGCCAGGATTGAAGAGAAACAGGTCAGGGAGATCGTGGACCGATGGGTTGACGAGATCGTTCACGGCCTGGTCACGGTAATCCACATCTTCAATCCGTCCTGTGTCGTTCTGGGCGGAGGAGTTATGGAACAGCCGTACATCCTGGAACAGGTAGACAAAAAAACAAGAGAGAGGATTATGGACAGCTTCCGAAACGTAGAGCTTAAGAGAGCGGCCCTGGGCAACCGGGCCGGCCTTATGGGAGCGTCCTGGCTCGCAGGGCAGCTTATGATGACAGATTAAAACCGACTGAAGAGAGACCAGAGGAGGGGTAGAGATGCAAGGTGATTTTTTGGTGAAGATGAGAACTGCATATAATCAGTTTACCAAGGCAGAAAAAAAAGTAGCTGATTATATTCTGCAGAATCCGAAAGAAGTGCTGTTTATGTCAATTACGGATTTGGCGGAGGCATGCCGGGTGGGCGACACCAGCGTATTCCGTTTCTGCAAATCCATGGATTTAAAAGGGTATCAGGAGTTCAAGATGGTTTTATCCCTCAGTCTCAATGAAGACGAGAGGGAGAGCAACCGTTTTTCGGGCAACATCAGTTTAAATGATACATTTCAGGAAGTGGCGAAAAAGGTGTTGAACACTAACATCAATGCCCTGACAGAGACTTATGCCCTGCTGGATGAGGAAGTGTTCAGCCAGGCCATCGACTGCCTGTATGAGGCGGAGAGAGTCGTCTTTTTCGGGGTGGGCGCCAGTATCCTGACAGCATTAAAGGCAACCAATAAATTTCTGCGCATTGAGCCGAAGGTCTACTGTGTCCAGGATTCCCATATGCAGGCCATGGCGGCAGCCATGATGAGTCCCAGGGAAGTGGCGGTGGTATTTTCCTATTCCGGGGCCACCAAGGACAGCATCCATGCCGCGAGGCTGGCCAAGGAGGCAGGGGCGAAAGTTATCTGTATCACCCGTTTCAGCAGATCGCCTCTGACATCCTATGCGGATCTGACGCTGCTCAGCGGAGCCAATGAGGGACCGCTTCAGGGAGGTTCCACATCCGGTGAGATCAGTCAGCTGTTTCTCATCGATCTTATGTACACCGAATATTACCGGAGATATTTTGACGTGTGCAGCAAGAACAACGAAAAGACTTCCGGGTCCGTACTGGAACGGATATTTTGAAGATAAAAAGAACACTGCAGAAGGAGGTTTCGGATACCGTCTGCAGTGTTTTTTTGTATGCCCCGGCTCAGGAGGAGTCTGATTGCCTGTCGCTTTTTGAAACCAAAAAAGAAAAAAATTTTCTTTTTTGAATAATATTGACAAAAGAAATTTTCTGATATATAATTCAATTATTACAATATGCAGTAATAAAATCACCAAGTGATTGGTGAAAATCTCTAAAGGAGGAGACTACATGAGAAAGGTTTTATCTTTGGGTTTGGCGGCGGCATTATTGACGACGACACTGGCAGGATGCGGCGGAGGCGGCGGAACCTCCGAGACCAAGCAGGCGGACGCAGGCACCACGGCGGCAGCCACCCAGGCCCCGGCAGCAGGAGGGGAGACCACTGCAGCGGCGGCAGCGGGAGGAGAGACGGTTGAGATCACCTGGTGGGCATTCCCCACTTTTGCCCAGGATTCCACTGACACGCCGGCAGGTACTTATGAGGCGGAGATCGTGGCAGCGTTTGAGGCTAAGAATCCGGATGTGAAAGTGAAGCTGGAGACCATCGATTTTACATCGGGACCGGAGAAGATCACGGCGGCCATTGAGGCAGGAACCGTCTGCGATGTTCTGTTTGATGCTCCCGGACGTATTATTTCTTATGCACAGAACGGGAAACTGGTGAAGCTGGATGACATGTTTACAGATGAATATGTAAAGGATGTGGGCAATGAGGCACTTCTGAATTCCTGCAAATCTGACGACGGCAGCTACTATATGTATCCTATCAGCACGACGGCTTTCTGTATGGCGGTGAGCAAGCCTGCACTGATGGATGCCGGCGCTATGGGCTGCATCAATCTGGAGGGTGACCGGACATGGACCACGGCTCAGTTTGAAGACATGCTGGAGAGACTGAACGCGGCAGGATATAACGGAGCTACCGTATACTGCTCCGGCCAGGGCGGAGACCAGGGTATCCGTGCATTTGTGACCAATATCTATGACAGTCAGGTGACCAACGATGAGGTGACCGAGTATGCACTCAACGATGAGGGCGGCATCAAGGCCATGACCAAAATCAAAGAGTGGGTTGACTTAGGCTACATGCTCAACGGTTCTGCCTATAACGGCGGCGAGGACGTAGACCAGTTCGTGGCAGGCAACACGGCCTTTACGACTCTGTGGTCCCCGGGACTTGCTTCTCAGAGAGCAGATACACTGGTTGAGAACGACATCGAGGCCATTGCGCTTCCCTTCCCATCCGAGGATGGGGTTCCGGAGCTGGAGTATCTGGTAAACGGTTTCTGCGTATTTGACAACGGCGACGCGGCCAGGGCAGAGGCTTCCAAGCGGTTTATCGATTTCATCTGCAACGATGAAGAGTGGGGTCCCAAGAACGTGGTAAGGACCAGCGTGTTCCCGGTTCGTCAGTCCATGGGCGATCTGTATCCCGGAGATGAGGAGATGCAGTTCTATGCAAGCCTGACCAAGTACTATTCTCCATATTATAACACCATCAAAGGTTTCGCAGAGATGAGAACCTACTGGTTCCCCATGCTGCAGGCTGTGTTAAACGGCGACTCCACACCGGAGGATGCGGTCAACGACTTTGTGGCCAAGGCCAATCAGTCTATTGTGAATGCACAGTAATACCTTTTCCTCCTCATGCAGTATCTGCATGAGGAGACCTTTATAAACAGCACAAGCAGCCATTATCTGACCGAAGTGAGGCCGGCCCTGGACCGGCGGGATTGGAGGAATTATGAAACAGTCCAGATTTAACAAGATCCGTATGAGGGAGACCGTGGTCTCCTACGCATTCCTGGCGCCGGCCCTGTTCTTTTTCTGCGTATTTGTGCTGGTACCCATGATCATGGGAGTAGTGACCAGCCTTTTCCGCTACAACATGAAAGGGATGACCTTCATCGGTCTGAACAATTATGTGAACATGTTCAAAGATGAAGTGTGGAGGAAATCCCTGGTCAATACCGTGATCCTGGTTCTGGGGTCCGTGCCCATCACGGTTCTGTTCGCCCTCTTTGTGGCGGCTCTTACCTATGAGAAGAATCCCTTTACCAGATCCTTTTTCCGCTGTGTGTTCTTCCTTCCGGTGGTCACGGGAACCGTGGCAGTGACCGTGGTGTGGAAATGGATCTATGACCCCCTTAACGGTATTCTCAACTGGCTCTTAAAGAGCATGCACATCATCGAGAAGAATATCATGTGGACCGGCGATAAGAAATTCGCTCTGTGGGCAATCCTGATCATCCTGATCACCACCAGCGTGGGCCAGCCCATTATCCTCTATATCGCCTCCCTTGGCAACGTGCCCAAGGATTATGTGGAGGCGGCGGCCGTGGACGGAGCCAATGACCTTCAGATCTTCTGGAAGATCAAGTGGCCCAGCCTTCTGCCCACCACCCTTTACATCGTTGTGATCACCACCATTAATTCGTTCCAGTGCTTCTCACTGATCCAGCTGCTGACCTCCGGCGGTCCCAACTACCGGACCACCACCATTATGTACTATCTGTATGAGAACGCGTTCAAGCGTTTTGAATACGGATACGCTAATGCCATGGGCGTGGTGCTGGCTCTGATGATCGGCCTGATCAGTTTTATCCAGTTCAAGGCCCTGGGCAGTGACGTGGAATACTAGAAAGGGGGATCAGGCGATGAAGAAGAAAGTAAACATTTTAGACGGGATTTCCATGGCGTTTTTGCTGATACTCAGCTTTATCTTTATCTTCCCCTTCTACTGGATCCTGACAGGTGCGTTCAAGTCTCAGAAGGTTACGGTGAAGCTTCCTCCCGAGTGGTTCCCCATGAACCCGACTCTGGAGAATTTCAGAAAACTGATGCAGAATCCGGCTCTCCAGTGGCTGTGGAACAGTATCTTTATCTGTGCGGTTACCATGCTGATCGTCTGTGTGGTTTCCTCCATGGCTGGATATGTGCTGGCGAAGAAACGGTTTTATGGTCAGGCCACTCTGTTCAGTATTTTCGTGTTTGCCATGGCGCTGCCCAAGCAGGTCATCCTGGTGCCCCTGATGAAGCTGGTAAGCTTTATGGGGATTCATGATACTTCCTGGGCTATTATCCTGCCGCTGTGCGGCTGGCCTTTCGGCGTGTTTCTGATGAAGCAGTTCAGTGAGAACATTCCTACGGAGCTTCTGGAGGCGGCCAAGATCGACGGCAGCGGAGAACTGCTGACATTCAGCAATATTGTTATGCCCATTGTAAAGCCCGGTTTCGGAGCCCTGGCTATCTTTACTTTTATTAATACCTGGAATGATTATTTCATGCAGCTGGTTATGCTGAATTCCAGGAGTAAGCTGACGATCTCCCTGGGTGTGGCGACTCTGCAGCAGGAGTTCTCCACAAACTACGGGGTGATTATGGCAGGCGCAGCCATGGCCGCAGTGCCTATTGTGGCCGTATTCCTGATGTTTCAGAACTACTTTACCCAGGGTATTACTATGGGCGCGGTGAAAGGATAAGGGAAGACATAAGAGTCCGGTTGACTGGCCGGGCTCTTTTTTGTTCTATAGGAAAGTGCGTCCTATAGAACAAAACCCTCCGGGGGATTGCGCACTACGCGCATAATTGCCCGGCCCCGAAAGGAAAAATGAAAAAAGATTGCCCCGGCTTTTGGGCCTGTGTTAAAATAAGATCAGATGGATAAAAGACGGAGGTAGAGGATTGGAAAAGGAGACCCGGTTTCGCAATAAGATCACATGGTTTTCCACGGTGTTCAGTGTGCTGGTAGTGTGGGTCCACTCTGTAAACGGGGAGCTGTTTCTGGGACGGACAGAGGCGGCAGAGAAAGTAATGGCATTTGAAAAAATTCTGGGTTCTACCATAGGACAGATCGCGGTGCCTGGATTTTTTATGATGTCCGGCTATCTGTTTTTCCGGGGATTTCGATGGAACAGACTGGGAGAAAAGTGGAATTCCAGGATCCGCAGTGTTCTGGTGCCCTTTCTTCTGTGGAACGGCATCTACTATCTGGGATATGTCATCGGAAGCCGTCTGCCTGTAGTCGCAGACATCGTGGCCAAAGGAACTGTTCCTTTTGGCTGGTATACGGCGGTGGAAGCAGTGCTGCACTACAGCTATAATTATGTGTTCTGGTATCTCTATCAGCTTCTCCTGCTCATCCTGCTGGCGCCGGTTCTCTATTGGATCCTGAGACGGCCGGCGGCGGGAGCAGCCGTACTGACAGTATGCTTCTGGGGAACATTAAAAGGGATGACGATCCCCTGTCTGAATCTGGATGCACTGTTTTACTATTCCCTGGCCGCTTTCGGAGGGCTCCACGGCAGAGGCCTGGTGGAGAGGGCCTGGACAATGAAAAGATGCGTGGCCGGTGGGGGACTTGTGGCTGCGGCGGCAGCTATCCTCATAGCCAGATGGCCGGGAGGCATCGGCGAAGGAGTTGCCCTCCGGACTCTGGGGCCTGTCGGGCTGTGGTTCATGACAGACGAGTTTTGCCTGCCGGTTCCGAAGGAGTGGATGAAGTATAACTTCTATTTATATGCCATCCACTTTGCCCTGGTCCGGCTGATCAATAAGACGGCGGCCAGATATTGTCCGGGATACTGGCCGCTGCCTGTGATCTTATATCTTCTGATGCCGGCGTTTATGATAGCCATCAGCACCGTCACCGGGAAATGGCTGAAAAACCATATGCCTCGAACCTGGTTTTTGCTGAACGGAGGCAGGTAAGGAAAATCAGGGATACGATTCAGCTTCCGTCAACGGCGCTGCCCGGGATCCCTTAACAGTTCCACCGGCCGGAGGCTCCGCAGGGCAGGACCAGGCCGGTTTGGGACACAGGAAGTCCGATCTCCTCTGCCGATACAGTTCCGCCGTATCTGGATCCCACCTCCAGAGCGATCATGTAGGAGAGAACCGAGGGAGCCAGACCGGTGGTGTAGGAATTGATCAGGAAAAAGAGGGGCCGGTCAGACAGAAGGTCTGCGCACAGCTTCACCAGAGGATGGATGGCATCCTCGATCTTCCAGACCTCCCCTTTAGGCCCCCGGCCGTAAGAGGGAGGGTCCATGATGACGGCATCGTAACGGCTGCCTCTGCGGATCTCCCGCTCCACAAACTTTACACAATCATCTACGATCCAGCGGACGGGAGCCTCGGCCAGACCGCTGGATCTTGCATTTTCTTTTGCCCAGGAGACCATGCCTTTGGAGGCGTCCACATGAGTCACGGCTGCTCCTGCCCTGGCTGCCGCTATAGTGGCGCCTCCCGTGTAGGCAAACAAATTGAGCACCTTCACAGGCCGGTCTGCCCGGCGGATCAGATCCCCGAACCAGTCCCAGTTGACGGCCTGTTCCGGAAAAAGGCCGGTATGCTTAAAGCTGAAGGGCTTCAGGTGAAAGGTCAGATCCCTGTATCCGATGGACCACTGCTGAGGAAGATCGAAGAACTCCCACTGACCGCCGCCTCTGTCGCTGCGGTGATAATGGCCGTTGGGCCGTTTCCAGCCCCGGTGGTCTCTGACAGTGTCCCAGATCACCTGGGGATCCGGACGTATGAGGAGAAAGTCCCCCCATCGCTCCAGCTTCTCTCCCTTCGAACAGTCAAGTACTTCATAATCCTTCCACTGGTCTGCTATCCACATAAGCGGCCTCCTTGTTTGCTGATTTGTATCGATTATAAGGGAGAGGCAGGAGGGAGTCAAGAAGAGATAGTAGGAAAATCGTAATAGAATTGAAAGATATGACGGTTGAATAAATCCTCCCATCTTGCTACAATAAGTAACAGGAATCGATAAAAAGAAGGAGAAACCTGAATGAAAAGAAAAGGGTTATTGATAGCAGGCATGGCAGCCGTGCTGATTATGGGCACAGGGATCACATCTACGGCGGCGGCAGGCTGGGCTATGGAGAACGGCAAATGGGTATATTATGACAATTCAGGATACAGAGTAACCGAGGATTGGAAGAAAGGCGCCGACGATCAGTGGAGGTATCTGGATAATTACGGCCAGATGTCCATCGACAGATGGGTGGATGAGTCCTACTACGTGGACGGCAACGGTATTATGGTAGCCGGCAAGTGGCTGAAGCTGAGATCGAATAATAACGGAGAGACCGAGGACGAGCACTGGTATTATTTTCAGGATAACGGCAAGGCGGTGACCAACACCTGGAAGAAGATCAGCAACAAGTGGTATCACTTTGATTCAGAAGGGGCCATGGAGACGGGCTGGATCGAGGACAATATGTATTTTGCCGATGAGAACGGCGCTCTCACCGGATGGCATAAGCTGTATCCGCCGGAAGGAGAAGAGGACGATGAGGACGATCCCTTTGATGACGACGGAAAGAAGTGGTATTATTTCAACAGCAGCGGCAAGAAGTTTGTGCCTGAACTTTCCGGCGGTTCCGAGTACGGTGAGAAGCGGATCGACGGAAGTTATTACTGTTTTGACGACAACGGCGCCATGCAGACCGGCTGGGTCTATCTGGGAACCAGTGTGGCGGAGGCAGGCTCCATAGAAGACTTCCGCTTCTATGATAAAAACGGCAAGGCAGTGACCGGCTGGTATTCCGCAGAACCGCCCAGCAAGCTTGGCGGGTACGAGAACGATGTGGAGTGGTTCTATTTCTCCAAAAGCGGCGTGCCCAAGTTCGGACCCGAAGAAGGAGAGGCCAGCACAAAAGATTTTCTCCGCATCGGCAATAAGACTTATCTGTTCAACCAGAGGGGCAATCCGGTAACGGGTCTTCAGAAGGTATGGGTCAACGAGTCCAAAGGCGAGTACACGGCCTACTATTTTAATGAAGAAACCTGTGTCGTGGAGAACGGAAAATTAACCATAGAAGAAGGCGACGGAAGCAAGACCCAGTTCTATTTCGCCAGCAGCGGAAAGGGTTATACAGGGGTTCAGAACGGATATCTGTACTACATGGGTAAGCTTCAGCGGGCCGACAACGGCACCAAATACGAGGTTATTTCCCTCCCCGGCGGAAGCGGGCACACCAACTATGTAGTCAACACCTCCGGCAAGATCGTGAAGAGCACTTCCGGGGTCAAAGACAGTGACGGAGTCAAGTACTCCACCACCTCAGGCGGAGTCCTGACCAAGATCGACGGTGAAGCCGTAAGCTCCGGCGAATCCTTCCGCAGTCCCGACGAACCCATCTGGGAGTGATGGCCGATCCCATAAAAATATTCAGAGACGATGTGACTGGCTGACGGTGACGGCAGCCAGAAACAGACCTTCCTCACACAGAACCGGGCAACGCTCCGGCAAACTAACTGCCAGCTGCGACTAAGACGCCACAATACGGCGTCCAAGTCTTAGCAGGCAGTGAATTTTGCCTCTGCTAAAACCGCCCGATCATCGTTCTGCTTAGAGGAAGGTCTGTTTTTGTCTGCCTGTGCCTTCGAAAGCCCGTAAGACCTGGATTTTTATGAGGGCGGGGGTAAAATAAGGAAAAGCAAAGCCAAAATGCTTTGCCCCGATATCAATGTCATTAAGAAAAGGAAAATCACGATAAAATAGGGCATTCTTTTTTATCCGGCGGTTGAAAAAACCAAAGGAGAAGTATACTATGAATATAAATATTTATAGTTCGGAATTACATAAACTATGATATAGTTATGTACAAATCGAATTTGTGAGGGTAAAAGTATGGATGGGAAACTTAGAAATATGACTGCGGTCTATCTGGCAAAAAAAGATAAAGTGTTGCTGCTGTATAAAAAAGACGGCAGAGTTGTAAATAATGTATGGACTGGGTCGGCAGGTGGTCATTTTGAAAAAAATGAAATAAATGATGCAAAGGCTTGTGTTCTTAGAGAACTGGAAGAGGAATTGGGTTTGAGATCAGATGATATTGAAGGATTAACACTTAGATATGTTACTTTAAGGTATACGAAAGGTGAAATAAGACAAAACTACTATTTTTTTGCAACTCTAAAAGATAATGTCAATGACTATTTACAATCAAATGAAGGAATTTGTAAGTGGTTTTCTATTGACGAAATAACCCGTCTTGAGATGCCCTTTACGGCCAAATATGTTGTTGAACATTATTATTCGGTGGGGTATCTGACAGATAAGCTATATGTTGGCGTTGCAACAAGTGAATGTGTTGATTTTCTGGAATTAAGTGAATCGTAATTGACACATTCCTACAACACAGAGAGCCGGTGCCAAAGGGAACAACCCTCCCCCCGCCGTCCCCGAAGGCAATTTCTTTTCTCTTACAATTTCCTTCCCCAATTTTTTAAAAAACCTCTTGCAATAATGGAGAAAATGTGCTAGACTAACAAAGCTGTGGCATGATAGCGATGAAGCGAGAGGTTGCTGCTCACAGAAGAGCAGGTTTTCCGTGGAGCGAATGTCAAGTTAGAAAACTGGCGACAAGTCACTGTACAAACAGATATTCTGCAGGCAAGATGTAGAAATTGGTGTGCCTGAAACCTTATGACACACCCGGAAACGTGTACAGTCACCGCTTGTCGTACTTCATGAAAAGTGCGAAAAGGAGGCGACTTTTTTTATGGCAAGTCAGGTAATGAGAATCACATTGAAAGCTTACGATCATCAGTTGGTAGATCAGTCAGCCGGGAAGATTGTTGAGACTGCGAAGAAGGCGGGATCACAGGTGAGCGGTCCGGTGCCGCTGCCCACGAAGAAAGAGGTAGTGACCATCTTGAGAGCCGTTCACAAGTACAAAGATTCCAGAGAGCAGTTCGAGCAGAGAACCCACAAGAGACTGATCGACATCGCTTCTCCCAACAAGAAGCTGGTTGAGACGCTGTCCAGACTGGAAGTACCGGCAGGCGTGTACATCGACATTAAGATGAAGACGAAGTGATCAGGATCCAGAACTTGAGGCTGTAGAAAGACAGCAGGCGTTCCCTGAGAGGGAACCGAAGAAACTAGTAAATCCAGAAGGGTTGATATAGAAGCAACACTTTTTCCTTAAAGAGGAATCAACATCTCCGGCAGGCCGGAGTCATAGTGTTCCACATATATGACCTGTTTCTAGGATGAACGCGGAAGCGTTCCGCTGTAGATGATGAACAGGAGGTAAAAGTAATGAAGAAAGCGATTTTAGCTATCAAAGTCGGTATGACTCAGATCTTCAACGACGAAGGAGTTTTGACTCCCGTAACCGTTCTTCAGGCCGGACCCTGTGTGGTTACCCAGGTTAAGACCGAAGAGAATGACGGATACAAAGCAGTTCAGGTCGGCTTTGTTGACAAGAGAGAGAAGCTGGTCAGCAAGCCGGTAAAGGGCCATTTCGATAAGGCCGGAGTATCTTACAAGAGATATGTGAGAGAATTCAAATTTGACAACGCAGAAGAGTACTCTGTAAAAGACGAGATCAAAGCAGATATCTTTGCCGCCGGCGACAAGATTGATGCGACGGCTATCTCCAAAGGTAAAGGTTTCCAGGGTGCTATTAAGAGACACGGACAGTCCAGAGGACCTATGGCTCACGGCTCCAAGTTCCATCGCCATGCAGGTTCCAACGGCGCATGTTCCGATCCCAGCAAGGTATTTAAGGGAAAGAAGATGCCCGGACAGATGGGTAACAGGAGAGTGACCATCCAGAATCTTGAGATCGTTCAGGTGGACGCGGAGAAGAACCTGATTCTGGTCAAGGGCGCTGTTCCGGGACCGAGGAAGTCCTTAGTAACGCTGAAAGAAACCGTAAAGGCAGCTGTTTGATTGCTTTTATCAGGAAAGGAGGAAAACACAAATGGCACAGGTAACTGTTTACAATAAGGAAGGCAAAGAAGTTGACAAGCTGGAGCTGAATGATGCCGTATTTGGAGTTGAGATCAACGAGCATCTGGTTCATATGGCAGTTGTTGCCCAGCTGGCTAACAAGCGTCAGGGCACACAGAAGGCCAAGACCCGTTCTGAAGTATCCGGCGGCGGTAAGAAACCCTGGAGACAGAAAGGAACCGGTCACGCAAGACAGGGTTCAACGAGAGCTCCCCAGTGGAAAGGCGGAGGAATGGTATTTGCTCCCACGCCAAGAGATTACACCATCAGACTGAACAAGAAAGAGAAGAGGGCTGCCCTGAAGTCCGCTCTGACCAGCAGAGTAAATGAGAACAAGTTCATCGTAGTCGATGACCTGAGCTTTGACGTGATCAAGACCAAGAATTTCAAGGCTGTTCTGGACAACCTGAAGGTTTCCAAGGCGCTGGTGGTTCTGGACGCGGAAAGCAATAACGCAGCACTGTCTGCCAGAAATCTTCCGACAGTAAAGACTGCACAGGTGAACACGATCAACGTATACGACATCTTAAAATACAACACCGTTGTTGCCACGAAGGCAGCTGTTGCAAATATCGAGGAGGTGTATGCATAATGGCTAACATTCAGTATTATGATGTGATCCTGAAACCGGTGATCACCGAGAAGAGCATGAACGCGATGGCTGACAGGAAATACACATTCCTGGTGCATCCCGAGGCTAACAAGAGTCAGGTAAAGGAAGCTGTCGAGAAGATGTTCCCGGGAACCAAGGTTGAGAAAGTCAACACCATGAACATCGACGGCAAGATGAAGAGAAGAGGAATGACGGTTGGCAAAACTGCAAAGACCAAAAAAGCCATCGTCAAGCTGACCGAAGACAGCAAAGAGATCGAGGTATTCTCCGGACTGTAAGACAGGGCCAGGGCTGATTATACGGGGTAATGCGACCCGTGATAAAAGAAACGCGCGGAAGCGTTGAAATGACAGAAATGAAAGGAGTTCACAACATGGGAATCAAAACATATAACCCATATACACCTTCCAGAAGAAACATGACCGGTTCCGATTTCAGTGAGATCACCAAATCCACACCGGAGAAATCCCTGGTAGTGTCTTTAAAGAAGAACGCCGGACGTAATAATCAGGGTAAGATTACCGTGAGACACCACGGCGGCGGCAACAGAAGAAAATACAGAGTCATTGACTTTAAGAGAAATAAAAAGGACGGCATCCCGGCAAAGGTTATCGGAATCGAGTACGATCCCAACAGAAGCGCCAACATCGCCCTGATCTGCTATGAGGACGGCGAGAAGGCTTATATCCTTGCTCCGGCCGGACTGACCGACGGCATGAAGGTTATGAGCGGCCCTCACGCAGAGGCCAAGGTAGGGAACTGCCTGCCTTTAAGCGAGATCCCTGTCGGTGCTCAGATCCACAACATCGAGTTATATCCTGGCAAAGGCGGCCAGCTGGTTCGTTCCGCAGGCAACTCTGCTCAGTTAATGGCAAAAGAAGGCAAATACGCAACCTTAAGACTTCCTTCAGGTGAGATGAGGATGGTTCCCATCGTATGCCGTGCTACCATCGGTATAGTCGGAAACGGAGACCACAACCTGATCAACGTTGGAAAGGCCGGAAGAAAGCGTCACATGGGTATCAGACCTACAGTCCGCGGATCTGTTATGAACCCCAATGACCATCCCCACGGCGGCGGCGAAGGCAAGACCGGTATCGGACGTCCGGGTCCAAGTACTCCTTGGGGCAAGCCTGCTCTGGGTCTGAAGACCAGAAAGAAGAAAAAACAGTCCAATAAGTTGATCATAAGAAGACGTGACGGCAGGACCATTAAATAGTTGAAGGAGGATGAAACCATATGGCACGTTCACTTAAAAAAGGACCATTTGCAGATGCGCATTTGCTGAAAAAAGTAGATGCAATGAACGCAGCAGGACAGCATCAGGTGATCAAGACCTGGTCTCGCCGTTCTACAATCTTCCCACAGATGGTTGGACATACAATCGCAGTTCATGACGGCAGAAAGCATGTTCCGGTATACATTACCGAGGATATGGTCGGACACAAGCTGGGTGAATTCGTTGCTACCAGAACCTACAGAGGTCATGGAAAAGACGAAAAGAAATCCAAACGGTAATCGTCAGAATTTGAAAGGAGGTTATAGCAATGGCTAAAGGACATAGAAGTCAGATAAAGAGAGAGAGAAATGCTCAGAAAGACACAAGACCGTCTGCAAAGTTATCTTACGCCAGAGTGTCTGTTCAGAAAGCATGCTTCGTATTAGACGCCATCAGAGGCAAAGATGTGCAGACTGCACTTGGTATTGTAACCTACAGTCCCAGATATGCTTCTTCACTGATCAAGAAATTACTGGAGTCCGCAATTGCAAATGCAGAGAATAACAACAACATGAGCAGAGATAATCTGTACATTGAGGAATGCTATGCAAACAAGGGACCAACAATGAAGAGAGTAAAACCGAGGGCACAGGGCCGGGCTTACAGGATTGAAAAGAGAACCAGCCACATCACAATCGTGCTCAATGAGAGATAGGAGGCAAGTATGGGACAGAAAGTTAATCCACACGGCTTAAGGGTCGGTGTTATTAAAGACTGGGATTCCAAATGGTATGCTGAGGCAGATTTTGCCGATAATCTGGTAGAGGACTATCAGATCAGAAAATTCCTGAAGAAGAAACTGTACAGTGCAGGGATCTCCAAGATTGAGGTGGAGCGTGCCGCTGACAGAGTGAAGATCGTGATCTATACTGCCAAGCCCGGAGTTGTTATCGGCAAGGGCGGCGCCGAGATCGAGAAGTTAAAAGCAGAAGTTCAGAAGAAACTGAGCAAGGATAAAAACGGCAAAGAGAAGAAACTGTTTATCGATATCAAGGAGATCAAGAGAGCAGAGCGGGATGCACAGCTGGTAGCCGAGAACATCGCCCAGCAGCTGGAGAACCGTGTGTCCTTCCGCCGCGCCATGAAGTCTACCATGGGCCGTTCCATGAAGGCAGGGATCAAGGGTATCAAGACCGCAGTTGCAGGACGTCTGGGCGGCGCCGA
>Ga0137306_101645_pt2 | contig 19074 bp, 14 predicted proteins | sample Inofroosms_March_FD_97187 | JGI IMG/M metagenome (GOLD analysis project Ga0137306, IMG submission 97187) | Mouse cecal microbial communities from Vienna, Austria - N-Acetylneuraminic and N-Acetylglucosamine D2O microcosms_March | ecosystem: Host-associated > Mammals > Digestive system > Large...
CAATACACTGACAGTCAATATTGCAAGACTTCGTAAGAAATTGGAGCAGATAGGATTGGAGCAGATGATCCGTACCAAGAAGGGGATCGGATATATGGTAGAGCGGTAAGGAGTGCGGTGAATGAAGATTGCAATTACTTTTTTGAGAGAACGGAAGAGGGAGGCCGGGATGTATGCCGTGTTCGCGGGAGTGTTTGCGGCAGTTTCATACTTGTATGACGTCTCTATGGATGCAGTCCAGTATGCCTTTTTACTGTCTGCGGTCTGGCTTCTGGTACTCGGCGGTCTGGATTATGTGCGGTACGTAAGGCGTCACAGGGAATTGCTTGAAGTAGAATGGATGTTTGAGTCGGATATTGACGGCATGCCTGAAGCGGCGACACTGGTTGAGGAGGATTACCAGCGGATCGTCACGAAGCTGTATGAGGCGAAGAGGGAGCTTGAGTCGGCGGACCGGATCGTCAGGAAAGAGATGGTGGATTACTACAGTATGTGGGTGCATCAGATCAAGACCCCTATTGCTGCCATGCATGTACTGCTGCAGGCATTTGAGGAGGGCAGATTTCACGAGGAAGAGCGGACGGGAGAGGACGGCGCCGGGATGAATACAGGATATCAGATGTCTGTGCAGCAGTGCGGGAAGGAGATGAAGCTGGAGCTTTTTAAGATCGAGCAGTATGTGGAGATGGTTCTCACCTATCTCAGGATGGAAGGGATGTCATCGGATCTGTCTTTTGATATCTGCTCTCTGGATTCCATCATCAGGCAGGCGGTGCGCAAGTATTCGCAGATGTTTATCCTCAGGAAGATCCGGCTTGAATATACGGCGGTTGAGACAAAGGTTCTGACGGATGAGAAGTGGACGGTTTTCGCGATCGAACAGATTCTGTCCAATGCATTAAAATATACGCCGAGCGGAAAAATCTCTATCTATATGGAGGAAGCCTGCCTTGTCATAGAAGATACCGGAATCGGGATCTGGCCGGAGGATCTGCCGCGGGTATTCGAGAAGGGATTTACAGGCTATAATGGCCGTACGGATAAGAAATCGACGGGGATCGGTCTGTACCTGTGCAAATCGGTGATGGATAAGCTCATGCATAAGATCTGGATCGAGTCCGAAGCCGGAAAGGGAACGAAGGTGTACCTGTCGTTTGAGAGAAAATCAATGAGGCATGAGTGACTTCGGGATTCGTCCTTTCTTACGAAAATGTAAGTTTCCAGACCGAAAATGCAATCTAAATCGATGGCAGGATGATGACACATTTTCTATAATAAGCATGTAATCAAGAAGACATCAATTTGAAAGGACGGGAAACTTATGGCATTGTTAGAAGTGAAAAATGTAAAAAAGATATATACGACCAGATTCGGCGGCAATCAGGTGGAGGCGCTTAAGGACGTGAATTTCTCAGTTGAGCCAAGGGAATACGTGGCGATCATGGGGGAATCCGGATCAGGCAAGACGACTCTTTTGAATATCTTGGCGGCGCTTGATAAGCCCACCGGCGGAAAGGTCTATCTGAAGGGGAATGATCTGGGCAGCGTGAAGGAGAAAGAGATCGCGGCATTCCGCCGGCAGAATCTTGGGTTCGTGTTTCAGGACTTTAATCTTCTGGATACGTTTTCTCTTAAGGATAATATCTTCCTTCCGCTGGTACTTTCCGGGAAAAAGTATGAGGAGATGTCGAGGAGGCTTGAGCCGATTGCGCAGATGCTTGGAATCGCGGAGATCCTTGAGAAGTTCCCGTATGAGGTGTCCGGGGGACAGAAGCAGAGAGCGGCGGTCGCAAGAGCGCTGATCACGAAACCGCAGCTTATTCTGGCGGATGAACCTACCGGGGCGCTTGACTCAAGGGCTGCTGACGGGCTGCTTCGGATGTTTACGGCGATCAACGGGGAGGGACAGACGATCCTCATGGTTACTCACAGTGTGAAGGCAGCAAGCAGCGCAAACCGGGTGCTTTTTATCAAAGACGGCGAAGTATTTCATCAGTTATACCGCGGAAACCTTACCAATGAGCAGATGTATCAGAAGATATCCGATACACTGACGGTACTGGCGACGGGAGGTGACAGGGATGAGTAGCGCTATTTATGGAAAGCTTGCGTTGACGAATCTAAAGAATAACCGGAAGACTTATGTTCCTTATATCCTCACATCAATCCTGACGGTGATGATGTATTATATCATGGATGCGCTGTCAAGAAACGACAGTATCGTTGACCCAAGCCTGCAATCGGTCCTGACGTGTGCGGTAGGAGTTATCATGATATTTGCAGTGATCTTCCTGTTCTACACAAACAGCTTCCTGATCAAGCGCAGGAAGAAGGAGATCGGCGTCTACAATATCCTTGGTATGGGGAAGAGACATATCGCGCAGATGCTTGCAGTTGAGACTGTGGTTACGGCCGCGGCGAGTATCGGAGCCGGACTGGTCTTCGGGATCATTTTCAGCAAATTCATGTATCTGGTGCTGCTTAAGATCCTGCACTATGATGTGAGGATGGATTTTGAGATATCAGGGGAGAGCATTCGGTATACTTTGATTTTGTTTGTGGTGATCTTCCTGATGACGCTGGTGTTTAACCTGTTCCAGATTAAGGTTTCCAATCCGGTGGAGTTGCTTCGCGGCGGGAATCAGGGGGAGAAGGAGCCTAAGACCAAATGGCTTCTGACTTTGGCGGGAGTTCTGTTGCTTGGCACAGGGTACTTTATTGCAGTAACGACGGATCGGCCGCTGGCTGCGATACAGAGCTTCTTCGTGGCGGTGATCTGCGTGATCCTTGGTACCTATGCGCTCTTTATTGCGGGGAGTGTGGCGCTTCTTAAGATGCTTAGAAAGAATAAGAAATTCTATTATCAGACGAAGCATTTCAGTGCGGTATCGGGCATGATCTACAGGATGAAGCAGAATGCGGTGGGACTTGCGAATATCTGTATCTTGAGTACCATGGTGCTGGTGATGATCTCTACGACGATCTCTCTCTATGTTGGGATGGAGGATATATTGAAGAATAGATTTCCTCAGGAATTCGAAGCGAAGACGAATATCTCTTCAGCGGAAGCGGATCAGGCCTTGGATGTGATTGTTGACGAAGAGCTTGTGAAGGCAGGTGTTACGGCGAGCTCTGTGATGAGGTATCATAATGGGGGATTCGTGGCGCTTAAGGAAGAGGATGGATTCACATTACAGCAGTTCGGCAATTATCAGGCTGATGATGTTGTGGATGTCGACCTGATCCCCTTAGAGGATTATAATCAGATGGAAGGTGTCAGGGAGACTCTTGCGCCGGATGAGGCATATGTATACTGCACCGGTGAAGACTGGGGCAGAGATTCCGTAAGGCTCGGAAACAAAACCTACCGCATCGTGAAGGAACTTGGGAACTTGAAGATTGCACCTAAGGATGCAGAGGCTCTGGTAGAAGGGTATTATTTTATCGTTGCTGACGAAGAGCAGATCCAGGAGATGCTGCGGCAGGTATACGAAGGCAGCGGAATGCAGGAAGACTGGGTGGCGCAGATGTCGACGCCCAATTACAGGGTAGCTTTTGATCTGGAGGGAGAAGAAAAGGCGGCCTTGAGTGCAATGCAGAATATCAAGTCCAGGGTTGAGGAAGAGATTCCCGCCGGATTCTGTGAGGGCAAGGAGCTTAGCAGGGAGGAATTCTATTACCTGTACGGCGGTCTGTTGTTCATCGGTATCTATCTGGGGGCATTGTTCCTGATGGCGACGGTGCTGATTATGTATTACAAACAGATTTCCGAAGGGTATGATGACAGAGAGCGGTATCAGATCATGCAGAAAGTGGGTATGAGCAAGCGTGAAGTCCGAAGCTCTATCAGGAGTCAGGTGCTGATCGTATTTTTCCTTCCCCTTCTTGCGGCGGTCATCCATATCGCGGTGGCGTTTGGTGTGATCACGAAGCTTCTGGCGGTGCTGAACCTGGTGAATGTACCATTGTTCCTTGTCTGTACAGTGGTGACGGTGGCAGCGTTCGCGGTGTTCTATGGAGTGGTGTTCTCGCTGACGGCAAGAGAATATTACAAGATTGTGAATTGATTAACGGATATCTCCAAATGAAAAATATTCTGTACCTGCTTTATGAAATGTGTTAATATAAAAGAATATTCTAACAATTATTCAGGAGGAGAGAAACATGACGAGAGCAGGAGAACGGGAAGTTGTGAAGGTGGAGCATGTGAACGGCGGCGCAGGCTTTATCATGAAGGAGGGATTGCTTAACCAGGAAGAGTTAGGAGAGCATTGTAAGATGTTCAGCAAGGTAACGCTGCCGCCGAACTGCGAGTTAGGGCACCATGAGCATCATGGAGAGACGGAGACTTATTATATCCTGAGCGGAAACGGAATGTATGATGACAATGGTAAAGCCCTGCCGGCGGCAGCGGGGGATGTCTTCTTCTGCAAGGACGGCGATGGACATGGAATCAAGAACACTGGGGCTGAAGACTTGACTTTCGTAGCACTGATTTTAAAGAAGTAGGAAATAGGCATTGCCATTCACGATCAAACAATGCTATAATTCTATAAGGAAAAGTAACGAAAGAAGCAGGTGTCAGACTTGAAAAATAAAATCCAGAAATTTTCCAAAGGAGATTTTCAGTTATCACAACCTGATGTCATATTTGATGAGACGAATCTTGTGCTCATTATCGGAGAAGGGGAAGTATATCGGGGGAGTTTTACAATCAGAGCGGGCAACGGGAGAAGAATACGAGGATTGATATACTCGTCTTCTTTTCGTGTTCATTTTAAGAATCCGGGGTTTGACGGGAATCCCTCGAAGGTTGAGTTCACATACGACGGCAAGGGTCTGCGTCCTGGTCATGTGGAGGAGGGCCGCTTTATGGTGGTATGCAGCGGAGGGGAATACGAGCTGTCCGTAACTGCCATCATCGAGAAGCCTTACGTTATGACCTCTTATGGCAAGGTGCAGAGTACCGATGATTTCCGCAAGCTTGCAATCAAGGATTTCTCAGAGGCCGGAAGGTTGTTTCGGGCCAGGGAATTCTACGAGATCTTGAAATACGAGAATGAGCGTATCTTCTATCTGTATGACAATATGAGAAAATGGTCTCTCGGAGACCAGTCTATGGAAGAATTTCTGGTAGGGATCAAGCAGAAGGAGTGTATCTTCCTGACTCTTCCCGGCGAAGGGATGCTGTTCGAGGATATCTCGGAACCTACGAAGGGGACGCTTACCATCGTGAAGAATACCTGGGGCTATATGCCCATTAGGATAGAGGCGGAGGGTGAATTTATCCGCGTGCTGCGCCCGGAGATCAGCACGGATGATTTCGTGGGCAACGCCCATGAGATCGAATATGTGGTGCGGCCGGACCGTCTTCACGGAGGCCGTAATTATGGTGCGTTGCGTTTTATCACGCCCTATGAGACGCTGACCTATGAGGTTGAGGTTCTGCAGAATCAGGAGTATAATGAGAATCATCATGAACCGGAGCTTCTGCTCGCCCAGATATTGAAGGAATACATCGGATATACGGCGGGAAGGATCGAGCTTGGCAATTGGGTGGAGAGTGCGGTGGAGAAGATGATACAGCTTCGGAAGCTGGAGCCGCAGAGCGAGATGTACCAGTTGATGCAGGCGCATGTCTACCTTGTGGGCAATAAAGCAGAGGAAGCCAAATGGATCCTTGAGAATTATAATTATAACCGGTTTGCCATCGGCAAGGATCCGCTGACCAACTGTTACTATCTGTATCTTACGGCGCTGGTCAGGGGAAAGGGAAGCCATGCGGAGCGTGTTCTGGATGAGGTGGGCAAGACTTACATGCGTCACCAGGATTCCTGGCTTCTGCTCAGTATGCTGTTGGATCTGGATCCCAGATATAAGACTTCCTATAAGCGGATCGAGCTTTTGGAGCAGCAGTATCAGTATGAGATGCACGGCGTTTTATTCTATCTGGAGGCCTATCTGTGTTATCAGGACAGGCCGTCGCTTCTGAAGAAATTAGGCGCATTTGAGATGCAGGTGCTTAATTTTGCGTCCAAGTACCGGCTGATGACCAAGGAACTGGCGCTGTATGTGGCGAATTTTGCCAGCCAGCAGAAGCGCTACAGTGATATGATGTTCAGGATCCTAGAACGGATCTATAAGATGTATGATGAGACGATGATCCTGAATACGATCTGTACGCTGCTGATTCGGGGGAACAAGACGCAGAAGCGGTATTTTACATGGTACAAGAAGGCTGTGGATTCGGAGCTCCGGATCGCGCAGCTCTACGAATATTATATGATGACGGTGGATGAGGACAGCGCCAAGGGTCCGCTTCCCAAGGTGATTCTTTTGTATTTCATGCACGGTAATTCACTGGATTATAAGAAAGCGGCATTCTTATATGCGAATCTGGTAACCTATGAGGAACAGGCGGGGGATCTGTACCTGGGCTACAGGGAACAGATGGTAGTATTTACCTGGGATCAGCTTCTGAAACGGCATATTACGGAATCCCTGCGGATTCTCTATAAGAGGTTCTGCCAGCCGGAGGAGATGACGGCGGAGCGTATGGAGGCCATGCGTGACATCTGTTATTCCTATACGATCTCGACTAAGGTTCCGAATATGAAATGCGTGCTGGTGATCGAGAAAGACGGCGAGATCCGTCAGAGGATTCCCTATAACGGGGAAGAAGAGACGGTGATCCATCTCTATGATAAGGAGTCCAGGGTTGTATGGGAGTCTGTGGAGGGCCGCCACTATACTGATTCCATCGTGTATGAGACGAAACGACTATTCTATGAGCCGCGTTTTATCGAGATGTGCCGCAAGTATGCGGCGACGACCGGCGTGTGGGAGCAGGAGAATGAAAAAGAAGCGCCGACCTTAGAAGGCCTTATGGAGAAGGGGATCGGTGCGTTCGACGAGAAAGAAGTATTCCGTATCTGCAGCAGGAAGATCCGTGACGATAATTATGAGGAGGATGATTTTCTCAGTTATCTGAGCTTCGAGATGTTCAAGCGGCAGCAGTATGACAAGGTAACCCTGATGTATCTTGCCAATTATTATTGCGGTCCTACGGATAATATGAAGGAACTGTGGAAGGTACTTAAGGAGTATGGGATTCCGTCGTACAAGATCGGCGAACGTATTATCACGCAGATGCTCTTCTCTGAGAATCTGTTTAAGGAAGAGCCGATCTTCGAGGATTATTATCTGTCGGATAATGTCTATTTCCGTCTGAAACAGGCATATCTTGCCTACACCTCCAGGGAATATGTGGTGTACGGCAGGGAACTGGAGTCAAGCGTATTCGATATTATTGCAAATGAATGCGACGAGAAGGAGGAATTGCCGGATATCTGTAAGATCGCCCTTCTGAAATATTTCTCTTCCCATGATTATACGGCGGCTCTTGAGGTGGTGCTCCATCAGGTGCTTCGGGAGATGTGCGAGAAGCAGATTGTCTTCCCCTACTATCTGAAATACAAGGAAGAATGGCTCAGGGAGCTGCAGTTGTATGACAAGCTGATGGTTTCCTATCAGGCGAAGCCGGGCAGCCGGGTCACGCTATACTATAAGATTAAGCACGGGACGCGGGATGAGTTGGGATACCAGAGCGAGGTTATGATGCCGGTCTATGAGAACCTGTATGTAAGGCAGTTCGTGCTGTACAGTGATGAATCGATCAATTATTATTTTATAGAGACCAGAGGGAAAGAGGATATCATCACGGAGAAAGAGATCTTGAAGAATGAGAGGGAGATCGCGGATTCGGGCAAGTTCGGAAGACTCAACAGTATGACGGATATGGCGCCGGTGACAAGACGTCAGGCGATGATGGCGTATAAGGAAGAGGAGATCATGGCCAAGCGGCTGTTCAAGGTATATTAGAGGTAACAGTGAAGGTATCTGAACTGTTACTATTAGGGTGACATATCAGACGAGAGGAGGGGATGATAATGAAGAAGGGCAGGATTCTGGGATATGACTTGAATGAGAAGAACTGTCAGATCAGTTTTTACGACGAGACAAAGGAAGAACCCGAGACATTGGAGACTGCGGCGGACAATTATCAGATTCCTCTGATGCTTGGCTATTGCAATGAACGGTGGGTCTACGGCGTGGAGGCGAAGAAGATGGCCGCGCTGCAGGAAGGGATCACGGTGAATAATCTGTTCGAGCGGGCGGTGCGTCAGGAGAAGGTGAAGTTCGGCTCTAAGAAGCGCGATGCGGTCTGGCTGCTTGCCAAGTTCATCAAGATGACTCTTGAGGAGTTTGAAGACATTGCCTTTATCACGTTCTCTGTGCCGTTTACCAATATTGATATGTCCAAGATGCTCAAGGGAATCGGGCAGCGTCTTGGAGTGCCCAAAGAGTGTGTGTGCGTCCAGGATTATAAGGAGAGCTTCTGCCAGTACATGTTCTATCAGCCCAAAGAGCTGTGGCAGTACGAGTCGGCCCTGTTCTACTGTGATGCCCAGGAGATACGGGCATATATGCTCAGGAGGCTGAACGCCATCGGTGTGAAGGAGCGGGAGTCGTTCGTGACGGTCGAGGAGGTTGCGAATGCCCGGATGAATGAGCTGGCTGCGATCTATTCGCTTCTCAACAAGGACGCGGACAAGATCAAGAGCAAGGTGAAGGCTGCGGACCACCGGTTTAAGACATTTATCCAGAGTGTATTTGAGAAGAAGGTGGTATCTTCTGTATATCTGACGGGAGAAGGGTTTGAGAAGAACTGGTATCCGGATTCTTTGAAGGTGCTGTGTAACGGGAGAAGGGCATTTATCGGCAATAACCTCTACAGCAGGGGCGCCTGCTATACGTCTATGCGGCGGTGCCTGGACTATCATGACAGCCCCATCTATCTGGATGAGACAAAGATGACGGAGCGGATCTGCCTCAGGATGCGGGTGAACGGCCAGGAAGGCTGGTATCCCATCGTGTCGTGGGGAACGCACTGGTATGAAGCGGACGGTCAGTGGGAGGTGATCCTTGAGGATACTTCGGATATTGAGATTCATGTGGAGACGCTTGCGGGAGAAGAGCTTCAGGTGGAGACGGTTTCCCTGGAAGGACTTCCGGACCGGCGGGATTATTCTCTCAGAATCCAGATCGAGGTGCTGTTCATGGATGAGAGGACCTGCATACTGTCGTTCAAGGATGTGGGATTCGGAGAATTCTTCCCGTCCACGGGATTTCAGGTGGAGAAGACCATACATTTAGGAGGAATCAATGGGCAGTTTAATTCTATGTCATAACAAGCGGGCAAGACAGCCCTATGAGATAGCCAGGATTCATATGCGGATCTATACGATCGAGGAGCTGTGCTATTATATCTGCAATAATCTCTATCTGATCGACTACACGATGGTGAACAGACAGCTCTGCAACTGGATCGACAGGGAATTGGAACTGCCGAAGCTTGCGGAGCGGCTCAGGGAGGAACTGAGACAGAATTGTACGATGGAGCAGTTTGTGCTGACGATCCTTCGGGAGTCTACCATCTATGCCACCGGGGACATCAATAAGATCCAGGGGATTCTGGAGCATCTGCAGAACTTAAAAGACGTGGAGAGGATGAAGTATAAGGCGGACAGCCTGCAGAAAAGCGGCGAGTATGAGACGGCGATCCTGGTTTACCAGTCCATCATCAACCGGGAATGGGATAATTCCATCAGCAAGATCTTCTACGGAAGGGTCTATGCGAGCCTTGGAGCCGCCTATGGAAGCAGATTCCTGTATGAAGAGGCGGCGAAGGTATATCTGGAAGCGTACCGGATCTGCGGGGATATGGAGCTCCTTCGGACCTATCTGTATTGCTGTTATAAGGCGCTGCCCCAGGATCAGTATGTGAAGATGCTGTCGGGGAATTCGGTATTTCTCAGTATGGACTCGGCAATGAAGGAGGAGATTCGTGAGATCCAGCGGGGAATTGATATGAATATACCGGACGAACAGTTTGAACAATGGAAAAAGGAATACCGCAGGATTGACAAGAGTTAAGCCGTATGCTAACATTACGGGGTAAAGGAGTCAGCATTCATGAGCAATTTAGAGAGACGTATGACAGGTGTAGGAGAGGAATGCGGTGTTTTTGGAGCCTATGATATGGACGGAGGCGATGTTGCCCCATCCGTATACTATGGGCTTTTTGCGTTACAGCACCGGGGACAGGAGAGCTGCGGGATCGCGGTGACGGATACCTTCGGTGAGAGAAAGGTGCATTCCAGAAAAGGCCTGGGACTGGTCAATGAAGTATTTGATGAAGAGAATCTTAATGAACTGAGAGGGAATCTGGGAGTCGGACATGTACGGTATTCGACGGCGGGAGGCACCAGGGCGGAGAATGCCATGCCGCTGGTCCTGAATTATGTCAAGGGAACCCTTGCGATCGCCCACAATGGGAATATCACCAATGCGGTGGAGCTTCGGCATGAACTGGAGTACACCGGTGCGATCTTTCAGACGACCATTGATTCGGAGGTGATCGCTTATCACATTGCGAGAGAACGCCTGAACGTGAAGAAGGTGGAAGATGCGGTCAAGCGTGCCATGAAGAAGATCAAGGGCGGCTACGCGCTGGTGATCGGTTCGCCAAGGAAGATGATCGGGGTGAGAGATCCCCACGGACTGAAACCGCTGTGCATCGGGAGACGCGAGAATACATATTTCCTGGCGTCGGAGAGCTGCGCCGTTGCGGCGGTAGACGGAGAGTTTGTCAGAGACGTCCTTCCCGGCGAGGTCGTAAGCTTCACCAGAGACGGCATGGAATCGGATCTGTCTATGGCGGTCGATCCGGTGCGTCAGGCAAGGTGTATATTTGAGTATATTTATTTCGCGAGAACGGACAGCACCCTGGACGGGGTCAACGTCTATCATGCGAGGATCACTGCGGGAAAGGCCCTGGCAGAGTCTTTCCCGGTGGAAGCGGACCTGGTGGTCGGCGTGCCGGATTCGGGGCTGGTCGCGGCAAAGGGGTATTCCGAGCAGTCGGGGATCCCTTACGGGATGGCGTTCCACAAGAACAGCTATGTAGGCCGGACCTTCATCAAGCCTAAGCAGAGCCAGCGGGAGAGCAGTGTCAAGATCAAGCTCAATGTGATCGAGGAAGTGGTGAGGGGCAAGAGGATCGTCATGGTGGACGATTCTATCGTGCGGGGAACGACCTGTGCCAATATCATCAAGATGCTGAAGAAGGCAGGAGCCACGGAGGTTCATGTAAGGATCAGCTCACCGCCGTTCTTATATCCATGTTATTTCGGAACGGATGTGCCTTCCAATGAGCAGCTGATCGCACATTCCCACACCACAGAGCAGATCCGGGAGCTGATTGGGGCAGATTCCCTGGGATATATGGAGATCGGGAAGCTTAGGAGCATGGTGGACGGGCTCGCCTACTGCGATGCATGCTTTACGGGGCGGTATCCCATGGAGGTCCCGGGGAAGGATGTATCATTTGCGTTCGAGTAGAGTTTTTATAAAATAGAAAAGGAGAATACCAATATGACCTACGATAAATACCAAAGCCCTCTTTCTGAGCGTTATGCCAGCAAGGAGATGCAGTATATATTTTCACCGGATAAGAAATTCAAGACCTGGAGAAGGTTATGGATCGCGCTTGCGGAGACGGAGAAGGAGTTAGGGCTTCCGATTACGGACGAGCAGATCGAAGAGCTGAAAGCACACGCGGAGGATATCAATTACGAGGTGGCGAAGGAACGGGAGCGCGTTGTCCGCCACGATGTGATGTCACATGTGTATGCCTACGGGCAGCAGTGCCCCAAGGCCAAGGGGATCATCCACCTTGGCGCGACCTCCTGTTATGTTGGAGATAATACGGATATGATCGTGATGTCCGAGGCGCTTGAGATCGTCAGGAAGAAGCTTGTGAATGTGCTCGCCGAGCTTGCAGGGTTTGCTGATGAGTACAAGGGACTGCCGACTCTGGCATTCACCCATTTTCAGCCTGCACAGCCTACGACCGTAGGGAAGCGGGCGACACTTTGGATGCAGGAATTCGCCATGGACCTTGAAGACCTGGAATATGTGAAGAGTACCTTGAAGCTCTTAGGCTCCAAAGGCACTACCGGCACTCAGGCAAGCTTTCTTGAATTGTTTGAGGGTGACCAGGAGAAGATCGATCAGATTGACCCGATGATCGCGAAGAAGATGGGATTCGAGACCTGTTATCCGGTGTCTGGACAGACTTATTCCAGGAAGGTGGATACCAGGGTGCTGAACGTATTGGCGGGGATTGCTGCCAGCGCCCACAAGTTCTCTAATGATATCCGTCTGCTCCAGCATTTGAAAGAGGTAGAGGAGCCGTTTGAGAAGACGCAGATCGGTTCTTCGGCCATGGCTTATAAGAGGAATCCGATGAGAAGCGAGAGGATCGCGTCGTTGTCCAGATATGTAATGATCGATGCGCTGAATCCGGCGGTCACGTCCGCGACTCAGTGGTTTGAGCGGACGCTGGATGATTCCGCCAACAAGCGGTTAAGCGTGCCGGAAGGATTTCTTGCCATTGACGGGATCCTGGATCTGTGCCTGAATGTGGTGGACGGGCTTGTGGTCTATCCAAAGGTGATCGAGAAGCGTCTGATGTCAGAACTGCCGTTTATGGCGACGGAGAATATCATGATGGATGCCGTGAAAGCAGGCGGGGACCGGCAGGAGCTCCATGAGAGGATCCGGGAATTGTCCATGGAAGCAGGCAGAAACGTGAAGGAGAAGGGACTGGATAACAATCTGCTGGAGCTGATTGCAGAGGATGCGGCGTTTAATCTCACTCTTGATGAGTTGAAGGAGACTATGGATCCGGCCAAATATGTAGGCCGTGCTCCTGTCCAGGTGGAGACATATCTTAAGAAGGTGATACGTCCGCTGCTTGAGAAGAACCAGGATGTACTTGGGATGAAGGCGCAGATTCACGTTTAAAATGTTAGAATTTGTTACAAATTTGGCAAAATGCCCAATTAAAAAAATAATAAGAAAAAGTTATCAGGAGACCAGGCGAAAAATCAAGAGATTTCGCCTGGTTTTTTATTCATCTTGGACAAGATTCCACAAAATATATACAATATAGACAAAAAACATGAAAAGAACCACAGCATATTGAATAAAACATTTTTTAATGGTATGATAGAGAAGATGAATAGCTTCTATTCAATCTATCTATAGAAAAAGGGGGAATTTAGTGATGGAAGCGATGTTGAATAATATTTTCTCGACATTAGGCAGTTATCTGTCAAACTACATTCTGATCGTTGCACTTCTTGGCGGCGGTATCTGGTTCACGGTAAGGCTTGGATTTATCCAGGTGAAAGGTTTTGGCGAAGGAATGCGCAGAACCTTCGGCGGGATGTTCAAGAAAAGCGGCGATAAGGCGGGAGCGGACGGTATGTCTTCTTTTCAGGCTCTTGCGACAGCGATCGCGGCTCAGGTAGGTACCGGTAACATTGCCGGAGCGGCAACAGCTCTTGCGATCGGCGGTCCGGGAGCGATCTTCTGGATGTGGATCGCGGCATTCCTTGGAATGGCTACGATCTATGCCGAGGCGATCATGGCACAGAAGTATAAAAAGGTCGGCGATGACGGCGAAGTAACAGGCGGTCCGGTATATTACATCCGTGCAGCTTTTTCAGGTACTTTTGGTAAGGTATTGGCAGGTATCTTCGCTGTTTTGATTACCTTGGCGCTTGGTTTCATGGGTAATGCCGTACAGTCCAACTCCATCGCGGCAGCGTTCAATACTGCATTTGGATTACCGCAGTGGATCATGGGTCTTATCCTTGCAGTGCTTGCACTGTTCGTATTCTTAGGCGGTACCGGACGTATTGCGAAGATCACAGAGCTGATCGTTCCAATCATGGCAGCTTTCTACATAGTTGGTTCTTTGATCGTTATTATTGTGAACGTTAAGGAGATTCCATATGCGTTCCATGCGATCGTTGTGGGAGCATTCGCACCATCTTCTATCGTCGGCGGTGCAGCAGGCGCTACCATTAAGCTCGCTCTTACAAAGGGTGTTGCACGTGGATTGTTCTCCAATGAAGCTGGTATGGGTTCTACACCTCACGCACATGCGGTTGCCAAGGTGAATCATCCGGTAGAGCAGGGCTTTGTAGCGATGATCGGTGTATTTATTGATACATTTGTTATCCTGAATCTTACTGCACTTGTAATCATTACGACACATTCGATTCCTACAGGGAAGACAGGAGCAGAGCTTAGCCAGTATGCGTTCTCTACACTGTATGGCAAGGGAGGAGACATATTTATTGCGGTCTGTATGTTCTTCTTCGCATTCTCAACGATCCTTGGATGGTATTTCTTTGGCCAGGCCAATATCAAATACTTATTCGGATCAAAGGCTGTTAAGGTCTATTCCGTAATCGTTGCAGTATGTGTATTCCTTGGTTCACTTGCAGAGGTTGAGCTTGTGTGGACTATGCAGGATACTTTCAACTCCCTGATGGTTATCCCGAATATCCTGGCATTGTTTGCATTGAGCGGAGTGATCAGGCAGGTACATGACGATTATTTCAAGAACCGTAAGAAATAAATGAACAAAACTGAATAATGAATGATAAGCGCTGTGCAATGTAAGTGAAGATTGTACAGCGTTTGTTATTGTTTTTTTCATGCGGATATGGGGTGATTCATTCTCTGCTTTAGAAGTTGACAAGCATTCTTCCATCTCATATATTTATACTGAGCGGCAGATGTTAGGGCCGAGAGTATCTATTAAAATATCAGATGACAGGGTGGACAACATGATCAATGTACAGAGTATCGAATTCTATACGGGAAGCCAGGAAGAAGTTCTTCCTGGTTTCTCGTCTGACTTCCCTTACATCGCCTCAAGGGCGAAGCTTGACTGCTATGTGGAGCGTTCTGTGCCGTGGCACTGGCATAGGACGGTAGAACTCTTCTATGTGGAGAGCGGCTCCGTTGAGTATTATACGCCTGGCGGGAAGATACAATTTCCTAAGGGTTCCGGCGGTCTGGTGAATGCAAATGTGATCCACATGACGAAGGCAATGCCGCAGACGGAAGAGACGATCCAGCTTCTTCATATTTTCGATGTCTCTCTGCTTGCGGGAGAACGCGGCAGCAGGATCGAGAACCGATACATTACGCCTGTCGCTATGGCGCCGCAGCTTGAGGTGATCGGATTTTTCCAGGGGAATCAAGAGCATGAGAAGATCCTTGAGCGTATCAGGGATGCATTCACCTTGTCTGAGGATGAATTCGGATATGAGCTTAAGCTTCGGGAAGCCCTGACTGGGATATGGCTGATGGTCTTTGAACTGGTCCGTCCTATGCTGACTGGGAAGGAAGGATATAATAAGAAGAATAACGACAAGATCAAACAGATGATGATCTATATCCATGAGCATTATCCAGAGAAGATATCCATTCCAGAGCTTGCCACTGCCGCATTCATCAGTGAACGGGAATGTTACCGGATATTCAGGGAGTGTCTGCATATAGCTCCGGCGGAATATATGAGGAGCTATCGTATGCAAAAGGCTTGTCAAATGTTGGCCGAAGGGCAGGAGTCTGTTACGGAGATCAGTCATGCCTGCGGACTTGGAAGCAGCAGTTATTTCGGGAAGGTATTCTATGAGTCGATGCACTGTACACCGTCGGAATACCGGAGGAAATGGCAGAATTCTGATAGAAAAGGGCAGAGATAAGATAGTTTTCCCTGAAGAAAATGCATTATAATGATAGCAGAAACAAGAAGAATTTTCACAGGAGGGAACTTATGTATTACGAAGAACGAGATTTTCTGGAGACCGCTGATCAGGAAACATTAGATCAGATTGCGTTGCGGTTGGGAATCCTTGTAAGGTAATACGTCAGTTAGAATCAGATATGGAATTTTGTAAGAACCTGTGATAGAATAACACCAGTAAAGCCTGGAGGTTGCCGAATGAGTGGTAAGAAATTTAACACAACAGGTATCTGCATACCTTCCCTGCATTATATGGTAGATACAACGGATATGATCGATCAGATTATTGACGGATATATTGAACAGGGAGAATATTTTACTATCAACCGCGCGCGTCAGTTCGGTAAGACAACGACATTGGAGCTTCTCTATCAGAGACTTAAAGAGAAATATATTGTGCTGGATATCAGCTTTGAGGCGGCGGACGAGTATTTTCAGACATTAGGGACACTTGCCAGAGGATTGATCATGGATATTTCGGAGCGGTTAAGGGCACAGCAAGTTCCAAAGCCTTTGTGTGAAGAATGGGATATCTCGGTTTCAGGAGAATTTCCGCTGCGTGATTTTGGAAGAAAGATTACGGCTCTTTGCAGCAAAAGTGACAGGGAAGTGATACTGACGATCGATGAAGTAGATAAGAATGCGGATAATCAGATATTCATGTCATTTCTGGGGCTATTAAGAGAAAAGTATCTGAAGCAGAGGAGTGGAAAAGATCATACCTTTAAATCAGTAATTCTTGCAGGAGTATATGATGTTAAGAATCTGAAATTAAAGCTGCATGCGCCGGAAGAATCCAAGTACAACAGTCCTTGGAACATTGCTGCTGATTTTACGGTCAATATGAGTCTTACGAAAACCGGAATTGCAGAGATGTTGTGCGGTTATGAGCGGGATTGCCATACAGGAATGGATATTGAATATATTGCCCGGCAGTTGTATGAATATACCTCTGGTTATCCGTTTCTTGTATCCAGATTGTGCAAGCTAATAGATGAGCAGGTGGCGGGAACAAAGGAGTTCCCGGACAGACATTCTGCATGGACAAAGGATGGTTTTCAGGCGGCAGTGAAGCTGATCTTATATGAATCCAATACATTGTTTGATGATATGCGCAAGAAGCTGGATGAATATCCGGAACTGTCTGAGATGATCTATGTACTTCTGTTTAATGGGAAAAGTATTGCATATAGTCCGGATAATCTGGCGATGGATATTGGTATGCGCTTCGGATTCATAAAATGTGCAGATGAACAGATTGCGGTTGCCAACAGGATTTTTGAAACGAGGCTTTATAATTATTATCTGGCTGAGGAGATGCTGGGAAATAATACTTACTCAGCATCTATGCAGATTAAGAATCAGTTTATTCACGGTAACGTTCTGGATATGGAGTTGATATTGAGAAAATTTGCAGAACATTTTACAGATGTATATGGAAACAGCACGGATAAATTCATCGAGGAGTATGGCCGTCTTCTGTTTCTTCTCTATTTGAAGCCGATTATCAATGGAACCGGAAATTACTATATAGAATCCAGAACCAGGAGTATGGGGCGGACAGATGTGATCGTGGATTACTTAGGGCAGCAGTATATTGTGGAAATGAAGATTTATCATGGAAATGAATATAATCTTCGGGGGGAGAATCAGTTGATGGGGTATTTGGATGATTATCACCTTAAGAAAGGGTATATGCTGAGTTTTAACTTTAATAAAAAGAAACAGGTCGGGGTTCACGAGGTAATTCTGGGAGAGAAAACGTTGATTGAAGCAATCGTGTAGGAGAGAATGGCAGATTTTGCAATTGCGGAATCTGTCATTCTTTGATACATTTTGGCAAATTGTAAAAAGTATACAATAGTCAGAAGGTGATATTGTGAATTGTGTATAAATTTGGATATTTTGAAATTAAAGGTTGCAAATGTTTTAACAATCGGTTATTATAGGTATAGGCAATGAGATATATATGAGTTGTCTATAAGTAAGGTGAGAAGAGAATACAAGAGTGGGTTGATATTTTCCAAGAGAGAGTCATAAGTGTGGCCGCCGAAGAGGCAAACCTGATTGGTAATCAGGCGAAACTTTCAGGCAAAAGGACTGGAGAATGTACCACATTCTGAATCTTGTGCTATATGATAATTTCTAGTATGTATTGATATGTTATCGGGGCAAAAGACAGAAGGGACGATTGCACGCATGATTGTGTTCAAATCGTCCTTTTTTAATACGATACCGAAGAGATGGCCGGAAGGGAGAAGTGGAAGCAGATGGGCAGTAGAGAGTATATGGTCATAACCAACAATCCTCTGGTCTGGGACAGACTTAAGGAGACACGTCATGTGGTCTACCGGGAGATTTCCTATGAAGAGATTCTAAGGGAAGTAAGAGACAGAATTCACGAAGGGCACACATTGTTATCGCATCCGTTATCCGGAAGCGTGAAGCCCAATGAGACACCATACAAATCCATCATGATATCAGAACGGAAGGGGGAGGTTGACGAAGGGTCGCTTAAGTTGATTGAGAATGCCATACAAGCGTGCCGCAAATTCATATTCAAGTCTGACTTGTATGAGGAATCGGTATATGACGATTTTCAGATTATCGACTGGACTCTGTTGGAAAGCGGGATGGCATCGGCAGATGCGTTGTAATTTTTCAAAGGTTGTAAAAGCATTGCAGCTTAAAACAATAATATCAATATTCTAAGGAGGGAACCAAAAGTGAGATTAGAAATGGGACACATTTACATTAAGGATATTCAGTTTGCGGCTGAGTCTAAGATTGAAGACGGTATCCTTTATGTATCCGAAGAGGCCGTTAAAGCGGTTGCTCTCGAGGACGAGAAGATTAAGAGCGTATCATTTGATATCGCGAAGCCAGGTGAGTCTGTGAGAATCACACCGGTTAAGGACGTCATCGAGCCAAGAGTTAAGGTAGAAGGAAGAGGAGGAATCTTCCCGGGCGTGATCGCTAAGGTTGATACCGTTGGCGAAGGTAAGACATATGCACTGAAGGGCATGGCTGTTGTTACGGCTGGTAAGATCGTAGGTTTCCAGGAAGGTATCATCGATATGACCGGTCCGGGAGCAGACTATACACCATTTTCCAAGACCCTGAATCTGGTTATGATCTGTGAGCCGGTAGATGACATCAAACCGCATGATTATGAGAGGGCGGTACGTTTCGCAGGCTTCAGAGTTGCTGTATATCTCGGAGAGCTGGCACGTGAGCTTACTCCGGATGAGACGAAGGTATACGAGACATGCACCATCAAGGAAGGCATGGAGAAGTACCCGAATCTTCCAAGAGTTGCTTATGTACAGATGCTTCAG
>Ga0137306_100774_pt2 | contig 19040 bp, 13 predicted proteins | sample Inofroosms_March_FD_97187 | JGI IMG/M metagenome (GOLD analysis project Ga0137306, IMG submission 97187) | Mouse cecal microbial communities from Vienna, Austria - N-Acetylneuraminic and N-Acetylglucosamine D2O microcosms_March | ecosystem: Host-associated > Mammals > Digestive system > Large...
TGTCCCGGGACGCCGCGAAATGCATGGTGGAAGTGAATGGAATCACGCTGATTCAGCGGACCCTTGACCAACTGGACGGCCTTGGCCTGTCCAGAATCGTCGTCGTGGCGGGGCACAAAGGAGAAAAGCTGAAAGCCTTTATCCGGACGCTTGGCATCCGCACGCCGATTGTCTATGTGGACAACGACATTTATTTTAAGACCAATAACATTTACTCCCTCTATCTGGCGAGGGAATACCTGGCCGCGGAGGACACGCTGCTGCTGGAGTGCGACATTATCTTTGAGCCGGCGGCGCTTAAGCGTCTCCTTGCGGACCCCTATCCGAATCTGGTTCTGGTTGACCGTTATGCAAGCTGGATGGACGGCACGATGGTGACGCTGGACGAGAACCGGAATATTCTGCGTTTTGTCAGCAAAAAGGAATTTTCTTACGGGGAGCGGGAGCAGTACTACAAAACGGTTAATATCTATAAGTTCAGCAGGGAATTTTCCTGTTCCTGCTATATTCCCTTTCTGGAAGCTTACTGCAAAGCGCTGGGAAACAACGAGTATTACGAGCAGGTTCTGAAAGTGATTACGCTGCTGGAGGACTACCAGATCAAGGCGGCGCTGCTTGCGGGCGAGCGGTGGTATGAGATTGACGACGTGCAGGATCTGGATATCGCCCGGTCCCTGTTTGCGGAAGACGCGGACCGTCTGGCGCTGTATCAGAAGCGGTACGGCGGCTACTGGAGGTATCCGGGCCTTCTGGATTACTGCTATCTGGTCAATCCCTGTTTTCCGCCTGAGAAGATGCTGGAGGAGATGAAAGCCAGCTTTGAGACTCTGCTGACGGGATATCCTTCCGGCATGGAGGTGAACAGTCTTCTGGCGGCCAAGTGCTTTGGGCTGAAACCGGAACAGATTGTACCGGGGAACGGGGCGGCGGAGCTGATTAAGGCGCTGATGGAGCGGGACAGGGGCAGAATCGGTATGGCGATGCCAGCCTTTGAGGAATATCCGAACCGGAAGCTTAGACAGGGGATTTCCGTGGAAGGGTTTGTGCCCGGCGGACAATGCGGGTTCAGGTATACGGAACAGGACCTGGCGGACTATTATGAGGCGCATCCGGTGGATATGCTGGTGGTGGTGAACCCGGATAATCCGACGGGAAATTATATCAAAAAGGAAGGGATGCTGCGTCTGGCTCAGTGGGCAAAAGAACGGCAGATCCGTCTGGTGGTCGACGAGTCCTTTGCGGATTTTGCCGGGGAACCGGACAATACGCTGCTTGACCAGGAGATCTTAAGCCGTTATCCCGACCTGATCGTGGTGAAAAGCATTTCGAAATCCTACGGCGTGCCGGGGCTTCGGCTGGGGGTTCTGGCCGGCGGCGACCGGGAACTGATCGGCAGTTTAAAAAAGGATGCGGCCATCTGGAATATCAATTCCTTTGCCGAGTTCTTTCTGCAGATTTATGAGAAATACCGCTCTGATTATGAACAGAGTCTGGTCAGACTGCGGGAATACCGCGGGATGTTTGTGAAGCGGCTTTCAAAGCTTCCTGATCTGGAGGTGTATCCGTCGGAAGCCAACTATATTATGTGCCGGATCCGAGAGGGCGGGCCTTTGGCGGCAGATCTGACCCGCAGGATGCTGCTGGAAGAACATATACTGATAAAAGACCTGACCGGTAAAAAAGGTCTGGAGGGAGGACAGTATATCAGGCTGGCGATCCGGCGGCCGGAGGAGAATGAACGGCTGATCCGGGCGCTTGAGCGGATACTGAACAGTTAAGCTGGGAAAAATATGTATAAAGAATACGATCAGGAAACATTAAAAAAACTGCAGAAAACGGAGCTGATGATCCTGAAAGATTTTCTCTGGCTCTGTGAAAAATATCATCTGACCTACTTTTCATTTGCGGGGACTGCCATCGGCGCTCTGCGCCATAAAGGGTTTATTCCCTGGGACGACGATATCGATGTCTGTATGCCCAGAAGGGATTATATAAAATTACAGAAAGCCGTGAAAAAGGAATTTCCGGACCGCTATCAGATTATGAATGCGGAGGTGTGCGAGGCGTATCCTTTAACCACCACCCGGATGATGCTGCGGGGAACCAAATTTCGGGAGGAGGCGTTTCGGGAGCTGGACTGTGAGCTGGGGATTTTTCTTGACATTTATCCCTTTGACCCGGTGCCCGACGATGAGAAGGCTTATAAAAGACAGGCCTTTACGGCCTGGTTTTACAGCAAACTGCTGATTCTGCGCTGTATTCCGGAGCCGGTAATTATGGGAACCGGATGGAAGACCGCTCTGATGCGGCTGGCCTGCAAAGGGGCCCATCATATGATGAAGGGGCTGGGGATATCCAGGCGCAGGCTGTACTGCCGCTGCCGCAGGGCCATGATGCGTTATCAGGGGCAGGAGACGAAGCGGCTTTCCTATCTGTGCGATACGAACCGGTTCTGGAACACCATTGCCCTTGACGATCTGTATCCTCTGCGGCAGGAACCTTTTGAGGATGTGTATCTGAATTTTCCGAAAAACATTGAGAAAATGCTGTCCCAAATGTGGCCGGACTTTATGACGCTGCCGCCTGTGGAGAAGCGGAAAAATCACCATCCCTATGAATTAGAATTTGGAGAAGCTTTTGAGACGAATACGGAAATGGCTGGTGGGCAGTGACCGGAATATCAGCAGACGGAATATCATATGGAATATGCTGGGCAGCACCTTCTATGCCTTTGCCACCCTGCTTCTGACCACGGTGACGGGAAATGTGGCGGGGGAGTCGGCAGGCGGCGTGTTTTCCTTTGCCTTTGCCATCGGCCAGCAGCTATTGTCCGTATCCTATTTCGGCGTCCGCCCCTATCACCAGACCGATGTGACGGGACAGTATTCCTTCCGGGACTATTTTCATATCCGGATTGTCACCTGCCTGATTTCGGCGGCGGCCGGGATTGTCTATCTTCTGGCTTCGGATTTTACTGCGGCGAAGACGGCGGTGGTGTTTCTGCTGATCTGCTTTAAGATGGCGGACGGCTTTGCCGACGTGTATGAGATTGAATTTCAGCGGCGGGACCGGCTGTATCTGGCCGGAAAGTCCATGTTTTTCCGGACGCTTTTTTCGGTGGCGGTATATACCGCAGTTCTGTTTCTGACAAAAAGCCTGATCCTGGCCTGCGGCTGCGCCGTTGTGTCGGCCGCTGCGGGCGTGGTGATTTTTGATATGGTTCCCGGCGGTTTTTTCCGTTATCTCTGCCGTCCTGACTGGCGCAAAGGGCTCAGGCTGCTGCGGGAATGTGTGCTGATCTTTCTCGCTTCTTTTATGGAGTACTATATTTTAAATGCGTCGAAGTTTGCTATCGAGGCCCATGTCAATGACTCGGCGGTCTACTGCTATACCATTATTTTCCTGCCGAATATGGTGATTAATCTGGTGGCGGGATACATTATCCGTCCTTTTCTGACCGGAATGGTGGTGCAGTGGGAACGGCGGCAGAGACGGAAATTCGGGATGGGCATTCTGAAAATTTTCGCCATTATCGCGGTGTTTGCGGTGCTGGCACAGATTCTGGGCTATACGCTGGGTGCGCCGGTGCTGAGTCTGATCAGCGGAGCGGATGTGTCTCCTTACCGGGGGGCGCTGCTGCTTCTGGTGGCAGGGGGAAGCCTGTATGCGGGTGAGACGCTTCTGTACTATGTGCTGGTGATATTCAGGAAACAGAAATTACTGTTTGTCTTCTATGGAGCCGTTTTTCTGACCGCACTGGCGGCCACCGGGCCGCTGGTGAAAGCGTGGGGAATTACAGGCGGCGCGGCGGCATATTTTTTCATGATGGCCCTGTTGTTTTTGCTGTTTGGAGGATATGCGGCGATCTGCTTTGCGGCGGACTGCAGAAGTAAAAAAAGATAATAGTTACGAAGAAACGGAGCTTGCATACCTGCCGTGCCGCGGGGCAGGCAGATCGGAAGAGAGGAAACATGCTGACTGTAGATGTGATTATTCCCACCTATCGGCCGGATGGGAAATGGAACCGCCAGATTGCAGGGCTGCTGCGGCAGACGTATCCGCCCTGCCGGGTTCTGATCGTGAAGACGGGAGAACTTTTGGAACGGCAGGAGGATATCAGAGCCCGGTTTGCCCGGCAGGGGATACCGGCAGAGTTTATGTCTGTTACGCCGGAGGAATTTGACCATGGCGGTACGCGTCATATGGCCGCCGAGCGGTGTGACGGCGACCTGCTTTTGTTTATGACCGACGACGCGGTGCCGGCGGATTGTTATTTAATTGAAAATCTGGCAAAGGCCTTTTCACAGGAATCTGTGGCGGCGGCTTACGCCAGACAATTGCCGGATCAGACGTGCCGGGTAATTGAGCGGTATACCCGTTCCTTTAATTATCCCGAAGAAAGCCGGGTGAAAACGGCGGCGGATCTGGAAGAACTGGGTATTAAAACGTTTTTCTGTTCCAACGTATGCGCCATGTACCGGCGGTCCGTATATGAAAAACTGGGTGGGTTTCCGAGAAATACGATTTTTAATGAGGATATGATTTTTGCGGGCCGTCTGATTCAGGCGGGCTATGCCATTGCCTATGAGGCGAAAGCGAAAGTGATCCATTCCCATCATTATAACTGTACGCAGCAGTTTTCCAGAAATTTTGATCTGGCAGTGTCCCAGAAACAGAATCCCCAGGTGTTCGGGATGGCGAAATCGGAGCAGGAGGGGATTAGGCTTGTCAGGCAGACTGCCGGGTATCTGATAAAGAACGGACGGTTTGACCAGCTTCCGGCGCTGATAGTTGGGAGCGGAGCGAAATTTCTGGGGTACCGGCTGGGGAAGTGCTATGACAGGCTGCCCGAACCGCTGGTGCGGAAATTAAGCATGAATAAACGATATTGGGAAAAACAGCAGGCTGTCAGAGGGCATGGGGAAGATGTTCTGGTCAGCGTCTGCATTCCGGCTTATAACAGCGGCGCATATATTGAGAAAACGATGGAATCGGTGCTGAACCAGACCCATAAAAATCTGGAACTGGTGGTGGTGGATGACCATTCCGCCGACGATACGGTGAAGATTGTGGAAGGGATGGCGGCAAAGGACAGCAGGGTTCGTCTGGAAATCAACCCCAGAAATCTGGGGCTTTCGGGAAACTGGAATGCCTGTATCCGCCATGCAAAAGGACAATATGTTAAGCTGCTCTGCGCGGATGATCTTTTATATCCCGACAGCATCGAAAAAGAACTGGCACCTTTTCTGGTTTATCCGGATGTCCATCTGGTTATGAGCGATACCCGGCTGATTGACGCGGAGGGCCGGAAAGCCGGCGCGTTTTACCGCTGGCCAAAAAAAGGGCTGACGGAGGGCCGGAAGCTGGCGCGCCGCTCACTGCTGTTCAATAACTTTTTCGGCGCGCCCTGCAACAACCTGTTTCCCAGGGCCTCGGCACTGAAAGCGGGCGGCTTTGACCGGCGTTTTTCTTATATTCCGGATTTTGATTTCTGGGTGCGGATGGCCTGTCTGGGGCAGGTATATATCATTCATGAGTGCTTAAACGCGTTCCGGATCCGCAGAGATTCCAACACCGGCGAAGTGATGGGAGAGGGCGGCAGAGGGCAGGATTATGTGAAAGAGCATGTCTGGCTGGTAAAAAAGCATGGCCGGAAGCTGGGGCTGTCAAAAGCGGCCTGCCGGTTCAGTGTCTGGTGGCGGAAAAGCCGCAGCCGGCTGATTCATATTTATCTGAAAATCGTTACGAAGTAAATGCTGCTTTTGTAATAAGCGCCTCTGTGTGAACCCATTGATAGAAGAGGACACGATGAAGAAACTGATCATTATCCCCGCCTACAATGAATATGATAATCTGCCGCAGACCCTTCGGGATGTGAGGGAGCATGCACCGGATTACGATTATGTGATTATCGACGACTGTTCCACGGACGAAACGTTTTCTCTGTGCCGGGAACAGGGGTTTTCCGTGATTCATCTTCCGGTGAATCTGGGGATCGGCGGCGCCGTGCAGACCGGTTTTATGTATGCCAGGGAGAAAGGGTATGATATCGCCGTGCAGATCGACGGCGACGGCCAGCACAATGCCCGCTATCTGAAAGAGATGGAACAGAAGATGGCGGAATGCGACGCGGATATGGTGATCGGTTCCCGGTTTATCAAAAAGGAAGGCTTTCAGTCCAGCATGGCCAGGCAGATGGGAATCCGGTATTTTACCTGGCTGATCCGGGCGCTGACCGGCGTGCGGATCACGGATCCCACGTCGGGGATGCGGATGGTAAACCGGGAGATGATTAAGATGTTTGCCGCCGATTATCCGAAGGACTATCCGGAGCCGGAATGTGTGGTCAGAGCGCTGAAACAGTGGAAGCGGGTGACGGAGCTTCCGGTGATGATGAATGCCAGGCAGATGGGGGTATCTTCGATTTCTCCGGTAAATTCGATCTATTATATGATTAAGGTGACGCTGGCCGTGATTCTGGCCTGGTTTTGATCCGGATTCGGAAAAGGTGACGCTGATAAGGGGTATGATATGAGCTTCAGGCTTCAAATGGTGATCTGCGGGGCGGTTCTGGTGATTTTCGCGCTGCTGGTGCGCATGATATGGAAAAAGAAAATTGATCTTCGCTATGCCCTGCCTTGGCTCTGTCTGTGTGTGGGCATGCTGGTTCTTGATTTCTTTCCGGGCATCACGTCCCGGCTGGCGGAACTGATGGGGATTTCCCTGCCGATCAATATGATGTTCTTTCTCGGATTCTGTTTTTGTCTGCTGATTATCTTCACGATCACCATGTCCCTGTCCCGTTTGGTCAGGAAGCAGAAGCAGCTTGCCCAGGAGCTGGCGCTGCTGCGCAGAGAGGTGGAGGAGATGAAAGAGGGACGCGGTAAAAAAGAGGAAAAGAGAGGATAAATAACCAGGTCAGGGAGATACTGGTATTATCATAAAAAGCAAATCTGCCCGGACAGCAAAGGGATGTCGCGGGGCAGTCCTTACGGGAAGCGGCCGCAGGATATTCTGAAAACGGCCCTACACCGTCTATGGTAAGGGGAATCATTTATGGGAAACGTATTGTATCGGTTTCGCTGGCTGATCGGCGCCGGAGTGATTATGCTGGCGGTGGCGTTGGGGCTCAGCGGTTCATCCATCGGGATGTGGGCGGAGTATCTGCCCGGCTGCAGGGACACCGGCCTGCTGGCGGGAACGCCCCGGTCGATCCGGGCGGACGAGTGGGCGGTCAGCACCGTCTGCTCTTTTGCCCAGACTTATGACGGAGAATTTCAGTATTTTTCGGATATTCTGCGGGGGACGGATACGGATATGGTACTGGCCAGCAATGCGCCGGTGCTGGATGCGGTGGCCGTGACCCGTCTGTTCAGCATGGGGTATGTGTTATTCGGCATTAACGGCGGTCTGGCATTTTTCTGGGTGTCAAGGCTAACGGTACTGTTTCTGGTTACGTTTGAGTTTTTTATGCTGCTGACGAAAAAACAGAAGGGCTGGTCGCTGGCGGGAACCTTTCTGGTGACTTTTTCCGGCGCCGTTCAGTGGTGGTTCCATACCAGCGCCCTGCTGGAATGTATCGTGTACGGAGAGCTGGCCATGCTGATCCTTCACCGCTATTTTCATGTGAAAGAGCTGTGGAAAAGAGTGCTCTATGCTGTCGGAATGGGACTTCTTGGCTTTGCCTATATGCTGGCCTTATATCCGGCCTGGCAGGTGCCGCTGGTCTATGTATTTCTGGCGGTGTTTGTCTGGAAACTGCTGGCACTGAAACAGGAGGGCGTGCTGAAACCGGGACTGAAAGACGGGGTCTGCGTGGTTCTTGCGGCAGCGGTGTGTGCCCTGGGGGCGCTGCATTTTTTCAGCCGTTCAGCCGGCGGGATTCAGGCGGTGAATAACACCGTCTATCCGGGCACCCGGTTTGTGTCCGGAGGCGGTCTGGGGCTGGAATTTTTCCAGTATGCCAATTCGGTTTTTTATCCGCTGGTTCAGGAGGGCATGGCTTACAATGTGTGTGAGCAGGCCATGTTTTTTGATTTTTTCCCGCTGGGGATTTTGCTGGCGGTCCGGCGGCTGGCGGTAAACCGGAAGAACGGCAGGAAAGCCGACAGTCTGCTGATCGGCCTGCTGGCGGTGAACCTGTTTTTCTTTCTGTTCTGCGTCACGGGCTTTCCAGACTTTCTGGCCCGGTTTACCTTTATGAGCAATTGTCCGACGACCCGTGTACTGGTGATTTTCGGATATGCCAATATTTTGATTCTGATCCGCAGTCTGGCCATGAGAGAGTGGGGGGAAGAAGAAACACCGCTAAGAAAGAAAGCAGGGAAAAAAAGTCCGGGGAAACAGCGTTTACAAAACAGCGTTTTGGGAATGACAGCACAGAGAAGAACTTTAAAAACGGCGGTAACGGCGGCTGTGGTTTTTGCGCTGTCTGTCGGCCTGCTGGCCTGTCTGTGCGAGAATGGGTATGTGACGGTCCGGATGGCCGGAATTGAGATGCTGGCTTTATTCTGTCTGGCATTTGTGATGCTTTTGGGGCGGGAAAAGGGATTTGCCCTGCTGTGCGGGGTGCTGGCCGTGTTTACGGGCCTGCTGGTGAATCCCATACAGAAAGGCGCTGATTTTATCTATGAGAGTCCGCTGGTTCAGGCAGTCGCAGAAGTGAATGAGGAAAAAGAGGGTGTCTGGATGACGGACTGCCTGTCCTACCCCATGAACAATGTTCCGCTGTTCGTGGGCGCTTCCACCATTAATTCCACCAGCTATTATCCGGATCTGGACCGCTGGCATCTTTTAAATCCCAGCGGCGATCAGGAGCTTTACTACAATCGTTTTGCTCATATCCGCATGGAGCTGGTAGAAACCGGTATTTCCTGGTTTGAGCAGGGGGAGGCAGGCGACCGGCTGACCGTTTTTCTGGATATCAGGGATATCGGGAAAATGGGTGTGGATTACGTGCTGTCGGTGAATGATCTGGAGATTTATAACAGAGAAGGGCTGCAGTTCACGCTGCTGAAACAGGTGGAGGAATACAGGATCTATCAGGTGGAGGCCGGGTAGGGCAGAAGCGGAATATGTATGTATCTGATCCGAAAATTCGACAGAATATTTAAGAATGCGACAATATGCATCACCGGTGGGTTTTGCCGGATAGTTCGTAATAAAATACGCTGATTACATCGACAGGGATGTAATCAGCGTAAATTTTTTTAGCGGTTCCTTATTTTCCTAGTACACCGTATACGGTCCTGGACACAACGCTGGCGATCAGGAAGCAGAGGACCGCTTCAATCAGCCCCTGTATTCCCACAAATGCCAGTACGAATGTAAACGGATTGCCCACGCCCATTCCGGCGGCCATTCCCTGAATGTAGTCGGAATGGTAGAAAAACAGCACCAGAGAGCTCATAAACAGCAGCGTGTTTAACAGCGGGCAGGCCAGGCTGGCCCCATACCAGGAAATCTTCCGGGTTCTGATGCGGCCGTAGAGGAATGCAAACAGCAGTCCGGTCAGCCATCCTTCCAGAACACGGGGGACGATGCAGGTGATAAAAGCCCCCACTGGGCTGATCGACAGCAGCGCGGTGCCGAATACGGTGCTGAAGCACTGATAAAAGCTGGTGACACCGAAGGCCAGGCCGCAGATTGCGCCGCCTGTGGGTCCGAGAATCACGGCTCCCACGGCTACCGGAACAGTCAGCAGCGTGACGGACAGTCCGGGTGTGCGGATATAGCCTAACGGGGTGAAGGACATCAGAAAAACGATGGCGATCATCAGCGCAAGCTCCACCATGTATTTGGTGGAAAAGGTTTTGGCGGTAGTCATAATGGTTTCTCCTTCTCGTCTGATAAAACGGCGCAGATCATAAAAAATGAAAAAATGCGTCCCCTGCTTTTCAGACATTTTTTAGATTATGGGGATAAACATATAAAACGATGCATTTTTCCGCTCCGCCGCCTGCCGGGCCGCCGTCCGCAGGGGCGGGGGTGGGAAATAATGCTCGTGTTTATCGTATCACAAGTTTCTTTCAGGTTCAATCGGTAATTTTATCTGTTTTGGGTAAAGAAAAACCTTCCGAAGCCTTTTCGATTGGACAATTTACACTCTGTTAGCAAATAGTATGGTAATCGTATGATTTCTTCCCCAAACTACGAAATTTCTACCTCAAAACAGATAGAAAATAAAAGAGAATCATTGGTTCAAACAGTAATACAAAATAAAGGCTTTCCAAAGAGTATTTTCTTCGAAAAGCCTTTATTCTCGCCTTTTTCCAGAGCTACCTAGCGGACTTGAACCGCCGACCTCATCCTTACCAAGGATGCGCGCTACCGACTGCGCCAAGGTAGCTTACTGCTCTCACAGCCTGCGGTCTGTTACCGACCGCTTCCGAATATGTATTCTACCATAGTGTCCTGCTTATGTCAACGGTTTTTTGAAAAAAATTGAAGAAAAATTTAGAATAAAAGAGAAAGGGGGAAGGACTGCGGCATTTAAGAAAATCCAAAGAATTTTTAAGGATATCTATCAGATATTTTGAGAAAGCCCATAAGAATCCTTACATATAATAAATGAGCCTGACCCATACAAGCGGCGCAGGCGCAGCGCCGGCAAAAGAAGCGGCACCGAGGGCATACTGCCTTGCGGCGGATTTTGCCGGATTTCAGAAACGAGGTGAAAATGTGTGGAAAATGAAATACCTCTGATCAGCATCAGGGACATGTGCAAGGTTTATAATCCCGGTGAGAATGAAGTGTGGGCGCTGAACCATGTAAACCTGGAAATCGGGCGGGGAGAGCTGGTGGCGATTATCGGCCAGTCCGGGTCCGGAAAATCCACGCTGATGAATATGCTGGGCTGTCTGGACATACCCACCAGCGGCACATATTATCTGAACGGGGTGAATGTGGCCACGCTGACGGACAATCAGCTATCGGATATCAGAAACCGGGAAATCGGCTTTATTTTTCAGGGATTTAATCTGATTCCGGGCCTGAACGCCATAGAGAATGTGGAGGTGCCCCTTTTTTACCGGGGCGTCAGTAAAAAAGAGCAAAGAGAGCTGTCGGTGGCGGCGCTGACCCAGGTGGGGCTGGCGCACAGGCTTGAGCACCGGCCTTCTCAGATGTCCGGCGGCCAGCAGCAGCGTGTGGCCATAGCCAGAGCCATAGCGGCGGCGCCTCCGGTGATCCTGGCCGACGAGCCTACCGGAAATCTGGATACCGGCGCTACGAAAGAAATTCTCCAGATTTTAAAGGACCTGAATGCCGGAGGAAGAACGGTGATTCTGATTACCCATGACAATGAAATTGCGGCCCAGGCAAAACGGGTGATCCGAATCAGCGACGGAAAGGTAGAGTCGGACACAGGTCATTCGTAACGGATGACAGGGGTTGGACATCATGGAGCGCAGCAGATTATTACATAACCAGGAGTGGAAGACATGAAGCAATTAAAGTTTTGGAAAAATCGGGGCCAGAGGGAATTGAAGGAGGGAAAACCGGAAGGGACGCATAAAAAGAAGTATAAAAAGCTGATTATTGTGTCCGTTCTGGTTCTGGCGGTTCTGACGGTGGCCGTGAAGGCCATGATGCCGAAAGAGGTGGTGCTGCCCCAGGTGGAGACCTATACGGTGGGCCGGGGCGATATCGCCGAGACACTGGATACCACCGGCGTGATGCAGACCGAGGAAGTGAAAACGTATTTCTCACCGGTGGGAGCGGTTGTGGAAAAATGTGACGTAAAACTGGGGGAATATGTGACGGCCGGTCAGAAACTGGCCTCCTTCCGGCTCTCTGACCTGGAGGAAGAATATCAGGAGGCACAGTTAAATCTGGATTCCACCATGGCGTCTTATCGGGAGGCCATGGCCGAGGGCGGAAAAAATGCTTCCAAATATCAGACCAATGCCCAGAGCGCGGCCATTCTGCAGCGGCAGGTAGACCAGAAAGAAGCGGAGGTGGATGCCTTAAAGGCAAGTCTTGACAATATGTCCAAAGACGCCACGAAAAAATCCGCCGATGATACCAACTGGATGAATAACAGGCGGAATGAGCTGACTGACGAGAATACGAAAGTAGATAAAGAAAAAACGGAAAAAAGCCTGGATCTGCAGAGAAAACAGGATGAGCTGGCAAAGATCGAAGGACAGCTTGGCGGCGCGGGCACGGCCTCCGGCAATCAGGCGGCCGGGGATGCGACCGGTTTAAACGAGAGGAAAGCACAACTGGAAAAAGACATTGACAGGCTGAATGAACAGTTGTCTAAATTGAACATCCGTCAGATCGAGATTTCCGGAGAGCTGGCCACCCTGTCTGTCAATGAGGACGGGGACAAAAAGGTGGCTCAGGCCGATCTGCAGAGCCGCTATGAAAAAGCTTCCTCGGAGCTGGCCGAACTGAAATCAGATCTGGCGGAAGCAGAAGGAAAGCGGGATTCCGCGGAAGCCGGCATTATGAGCGGGGAGACGAGAAACAAGCTGCTGATCAGCAACAACCTGTCCCAACTGTCCGCCATGACCGTAAAGGAACGGGTGGAGATGGCAAGAGGCGGAATTGTGGCGGAATTTTCCGGCATTATCACCGATGTAAAAGTGGCGGAGGGCAGTCTGGCAGCCGCCGGCACGGAAATGTTTACGGTTTCCAACGCCCAGAATGTAAATGTGGAGGTTTCCGTTAATAAAAATGATCTGGAAAAAGTAAAGGTGGGGCAGAAAGCCGTGGTAACCTCCGTGGGCAATACCTATCAGGGAACGGTGGAGCGGATCAGCCATACCGCGACGATGAACAGCCAGAACGTGCCGGTGGTTTCCGCATTTATTCATATTGATAATCCCGATGAGAATATTTATCTGGGGATGGAAGCGAAAGCGCTGATTTCTCTGGACAGCGCCGAGGACGTGCTGCTGATTCCCTCGGAGGCTTTAAATGAGGGCAAGGACGGTCCTTTCTGTTATGTGCTTGAAAATGGCATTGTGACAGTCCGGCTGATTACGCTGGGGCTTTCCACCGATGATTATATTGAAGTAACCGGAGGATTGAAGGAGGGCGACCAGGTGATTTCGATTTTGCCCCAGGGTCTGACGGAGGGCAGCCAGGCAGAGGCGGTCTTTGGTGATATGGCGGGAATGGATGAAGGGCAGGCAGGAAAGCCGGAGGATGGAGCAGAGCCGGAGACCGGAGCAGAGCAGCCGGGCGGAGAGCCGGAGTCTGAGAGCGGGCGGCAGGAAGAACAGTCAGAAGGGGCATCAGAGCCGGCGCAGGGCCCGTCGGAATCCGGGCAGCAGGAGACTTTACCGGAGGCGGAGTAGGAAGGGGCATCTATGTTTCAGATATTCGAATATGTGAAAATGGCCCTGAAAAATATCAGGACCAATAAGGGCCGTTCCTTTCTGACCATGCTGGGCATTATTATCGGCATTTCCTCCGTTATCCTGATTATGTCCCTTGGAAACGGCGCAAAGAAGGAGATCAGCGACCAGCTTAACAGCCTGGGAGACGGCCAGATCTATATGTATTCCAATACAAACCGGCAGGCCGGAACGGTTTATATCACCGAAAAAGACGTGGAAGCCATCAAATCCAAGGTGGATCATGTGAAAGGCGCCACGATCTATGAAAGCTACTGGACGGAAGTGGAAAGCTTTAAAGGGAAATTTGACGTGATTTTACAGGCGGGTATGCCGGATCTGGAATATTCGTCTCCCAACCCGGTGTTCCGGGGACGGTTTTTCAATGACTCCGACTATGAATCCGGCCGTCTGGTCTGTGTGATTACCCAGGGAGACGCCAGGAAGCTATTTGGCAGCGATAATGTGGTGGGCATGTCCATAGAGGTGGATCTGTGGGGCATGGGAACAAAGGAATTTAAAATCATCGGCGTCAGGAAGGATCAGGAAGAAGGATTTTTCAACGGCAGCTATGAAGGACAGCCTCTGTATCTGGAAATTCCGAATACGGCGCTGGCCAATTATGGGATAGAATCAGATGAATTTCAGAATATTTATATTTTCTCGGAAGGAAACAGGTATTCCTCCCAGGTGACGGAGGATGCTATGAACCTGCTGGAAGTGCGGCATCAGGTAAAAAATGAGGGTGCGTTCCTGGTACAGCAGTTTGCGGACCAGATGAGCGAGATTACCAGCGTTCTTGATATGCTGACCGTGTTTATTATGCTGGTGGCGGCCATTTCCCTGCTGGTAGGCGGCATCGGCGTAATGAATATCATGCTGGTTTCCGTGACGGAGCGGACCAGGGAAATCGGTATCAGAAAAGGGCTGGGGGCAAGAACCGGCTCCATTATGACTCAGTTTCTGGCGGAATCTGCCATTATCACGGCCATGGGAGGCGTGATCGGCGTTGTCATCGGCGTGGGCGGAGCGTATCTGATCTGCGGGCTTCTGCCTTTCGGGCCTCAGGTGCAGGTATCCGCCGTGGTGACAGCTACACTGTTTTCCTGCGGCGTAGGCGTGTTTTTCGGAATCTATCCGGCCAGAAAGGCGGCGAAGCTGAGTCCGATCGAGGCGCTTCGGAGAGATTGATACGAATAAGAATCCTGCTTTGCAGGATTCTCCGTTCATATAAAAAAGTGTAAAGTCCTGACAATTCGACAGGAATTTACACTTTTTTTACTGCCTTATAAACATACTTAAAAAACAGCTATACCATTTTCTCCGGGCGCACCAGGATATCATAAGTATCTCCGTCCAGATATCCCAGCGCCAGCACGGCTTCTTTTAGCGTGGAACCGTCATGGAGCGCTTTTTTTGCGCACTGAGCGGCTTTTTCATAGCCGATTTCAGGGGTCAGGCAGGTGACAAGCATCAGAGACTGATTCAGGTTCCGGGCCATCTGTTCTTCATCGGCGGTGATGCCGTCGGTGCAGTGAATGCGGAAGGAATCCATGGCGTCAGTCAGAAGCCTGGCCGAGAGCATGAAATTATAGGCGCATACCGGCAGAAATACGTTTAACTGGAAATTTCCCTGGGAGGCAGCCACGCTGATGGCGGTGTCGTTTCCCATAACCTGCACGGCTACCATGGTTACGGCTTCGCATTGGGTGGGATTTACTTTGCCGGGCATAATACTGCTGCCCGGCTCGTTTTCCGGAATGTGCAGCTCGCCCATGCCGCAGCGGGGGCCGCTGGCCTCAAAACGGATGTCATTGGCAATTTTCATCAGGTTGCAGGCCAGCGCCTTTAATGCGCCGTGGGCAAATACCAGGGCGTCTTTGCTGGTCAGGGCATGGAATTTATTGGGGTCCGGCTCGAAAGTGACACCGGTCAGCCGGCTCAGCTCGCCGCAGACCTTCTGGTCAAATCCGGCGGGAGCATTCAGACCGGTGCCCACGGCGGTGCCGCCGATGGCAAGCTGGCGAAGCTGGGTTATGGCCAGCGACAGCATCCGGCAGGGCGCGGCCGTAAGTTCCCGCCAGCCGGACACTTCCTGGGCAAATCTCAGCGGGGTGGCATCCTGGAGATGGGTGCGGCCGATCCGGATCAGATCGGGATATCTGGCTTCCAGAGCGGCAAAGGATTCTTCCAGTCTGCGGGCCGCGGGCAGGACATTTTCCATAATCGTCAGAACGGCGGCGATATGCAGGGCGGAGGGGAAGGTGTCATTGCTGGACTGGGAACAGTTCACATGATCGTTTGGATGCAGCGCCACGTTCCGGTCGGCCGCCAGATGAGAGATCACCTCGTTTACATTCATGTTGGTCTGGGTGCCGCTGCCGGTCTGCCACACCACCAGAGGAAACTCGTCGTTCCACGTTCCGGTCCGGATTTCTTCACATGCGGCGCTGACGGCTTTGGCCTGCTCTTTGGTCAGTTTTCCTTCCCGGGCGTTGACCAGGGCACAGGCTTCTTTCAGATAGCTGAATGCATAGATGATTTCCAGAGGCTGACGCTGCCCGCCAATCTTAAAATTCTCTTTGCTGCGCTGGGTCTGAGCGCCCCAGCGGCAGTCTGCCGGAACCCGCACTTCCCCCATGGTGTCGTGTTCGATTCGGTAAGGGGATATAGGTTCCGGTTGAAGTTCAGGCTGAGGTTCAGCCTGATATGCTTTTTGATGTTCCATTATGAAAGGGCTCCTTATGATGAAAGATCGGACAGATCATGTCATCGGCAGATCTGTCCGTGGAATATCCGGCAGACTGCGCCGGTACCCAGGGGTATGCTTTGCGGTGACGCGTTTTGCCGGATTGATACGGGATATTGATTCAGATTCTGGCCACGCCGTCTTTGCGGGCGGCTTCTGCGGTTGCTTTTGCCACGGCGTCTTTTACCCTGGGATCGAAAGCGTAAGGAAGAATATAGTCCGCATTCAGCTCCTGATCGCTGACCAGCCCTGCAATGGCGTAAGCGGCCGCAATCTTCATATTTTCCGTGATCTGGCCGGCCCGGACATCCAGAGCGCCCCGGAAGATGCCGGGGAAACAGAGCACGTTGTTCACCTGATTGGGGAAATCGCTGCGGCCTGTGGATACCACGGCGGCGCCGGCGGCTTTTGCCTCGTCGGGGAAAATTTCGGGAACGGGGTTTGCGCAGGCGAAAATAATGGGGTCCTTGGCCATGGTTTTTACCATTTCGGGGGTCAGGGTGCCGGGTGCGGAGACGCCGATAAAGACGTCGGCTCCCCGGATGACTTCGGCCAGCGTGCCTTTTTCTTTATTCAGGTTCGTGATTTTTGCCATTTCCTCTTTTACGGGATTCAGGTTTTCACGGCCTTCATAGATGGCGCCGGTACGGTCTGTCATAATGACGTTTTTTAACCCCATGCTCATCATTAGCTTAATGATTGCAATACCGGCCGCGCCGGCGCCGCTGGTAACGATCCTCACATCCTCCAGTTTCTTTCCCACTACCTTTAAGGCATTAATCATGCCGGCCATGGTGATAACCGCCGTGCCGTGCTGGTCGTCGTGGAAAACCGGGATGTCGCAGGCTGCTTTTAATTTCTCCTCGATCTCAAAACAGCGGGGAGCGGAGATGTCCTCCAGGTTGACGCCGCCGAAGCTGCCGGCCAGCAGGGAGACGGTTTTTACGATATCATCCACGTTTTTGCTGCGCACACAGAGAGGGACAGCGTCCACGCCGCCGAATTCTTTGAACAGGACGCATTTGCCTTCCATAACAGGCATGCCCGCTTCCGGTCCGATATCTCCAAGCCCCAGTACGGCCGTGCCGTCGGTAACGACCGCTACCGTGTTCCAGCGGCGGGTCAGATCAAAGCTTTTGCTGATGTCTTTTTGAATTTCCAGGCAGGGCTGGGCCACGCCGGGGGTGTAAGCCAGGGCCAGCGCTTCCTTGCTGTCCACTTTTGCCCGCGAGACTACCTCGATTTTTCCTTTCAGTTCCTCATGTAATTTCAGTGATTCTTTTGCGTAATCCATAGTGTCCTCCTATTTAAAGTTCCGCTCCAGTCCTCCCAAGCCCCCTGGATCTGGAAGAATTTCCGGCCGTTAAAACGTCCGAAAATCCTTCAGGGGCTTGTCCGGACTTGCGCTGATTTAGAGTTCCGCTGATACTGCTTCATCCCAGACTGCCATGGATGATATCCAGCACCTGTCTCAGCTCCCGCACGCCGATCTGGCCGGGGGCGGAGGCTTTGGAGGCGGAGCCGAAGGTGACGGCGGAGCCGAAGGTGACGGCGGAGCCGAAGCTTTCGCCGGCCAGCCGGCTGATCAGGCCGGTTTCTGACATGGACATGGTAATGACCGGACAGTCGGCGTGATGCCGTGACATTTCAAGGGTGGCTGAAAGCAGTGTTAGTACGTCCTGTTCGGAGCGGGGCATCACCGCGATTTTGGCGATATCGGCTCCGGCTTTTTGCATATGACAAAGCTTTTTTACAATTTCTTCCTGAGAAGGAGTGCTGTGAAAGTCATGGCTGGAGCCTATGACTTTCACAGAATGCTCATGGGCGGCGGAAATGAGCTCCTCCGCCACAGTCTCTTTGCTGAAAAGTTCCACGTCAATCAGATCTGCGCAGCCGCTTTCGGCCATGGAAAGATTCAGCCGTTTATATTGGGCGTCATCGGCGGCTTTTTCACCGCCTTCCGTTTTTGTGCGGAAGGTGAAAAGAAGGGGGAGTTCCCCCAGCGCTTCCCGGAGCGCTTTGGCCGTATCGGCCAGCTTTTCCGCATCAAAGACGTCCTCGTACCAGTCGGCCCGCCATTCCGCCAGATCCGCAGGGATTGAAGAAAAGCCGCCGGCTTCTTTGAGAATTTCCGGCCGGGTTTGTCCTGTGATGGGGACGCAGATTTTCGGACGGCCTCTGCCGATTGTGACATTTCTGATTGTAACAGGATTTTTAACAGGATTCATTTTGCTGTTCCTTTCCGGAGTGCCGATGTGAGCGTTTCGATAGATTCGGTCCGGCCTTCCTGCCGATAAAAAATGATTCCGTGAAGGTTTACCGGATGTCAGCGGCCGATACGTCAGTATGCCCCGGCCGGCTTTGGGTAAACGCATCATAAGTATAGCAGAGAGAAAACGAGAAAGCAATACTGTCAGGGGTCAGTTGCCGCGTTCTGTCAAAGCAGGATTCCGATTTGTCTCTCAGACGGATTTCCGCATATTTTACGAAATTTCAACACAGCTTGCAATATTTGTCTAAAAAATCTTGACAGTGAAGTTTTCCGTCGTTAGAATAAGGAAGATCCCCGGAAAACGGAAAATCTGTACGGCCAGGGGAAGGGTATGTGTTTCTTAGTGAAGAAAGGGATTCCTGTTATGTTTAATATTCTGATTATTATTGCATTGATTGCCATTTATGCGTGGACGAAAAATCTGCTGATCGCTTTTCTGGTCTGTATCATTCTGACGATGATGAAGCGCAGTCTGACTCCTTATATGAAATATCTGTGGGAACAGTATTTTCCGGCGCCCCAGTTTGCGGAATTTTACCGGAGAGGGGTGAAGCCGGGAGAGAATGAGGGAAAGGGTGTCCGGATCCTTCTGATTACCCGGCAGGCGGCGATCAGACAGGAGGAAAAGGCGCATCGGGAAGAAGTACGCCGGCTGCTGACGGAGGCATTTGAA
>Ga0137306_101923_pt1 | contig 19033 bp, 20 predicted proteins | sample Inofroosms_March_FD_97187 | JGI IMG/M metagenome (GOLD analysis project Ga0137306, IMG submission 97187) | Mouse cecal microbial communities from Vienna, Austria - N-Acetylneuraminic and N-Acetylglucosamine D2O microcosms_March | ecosystem: Host-associated > Mammals > Digestive system > Large...
CAAATTTGAAGCACTGCAGCCCCACCGGAATCCCCACAATAGAGATACACCACAGACAGCCGGCCAGACACCAGCTCAATCCTGTCACCGCACCGCCAAACACAAACCACAGCAAATTACCTAAACATCCCATATCTGTCATCCTTTCTTTCAAATCCCATTTTAAGAGTGAACATGAATCCTTTTATACCATGTGCTTTAAATCCGCCATCAGCCTTTCTACATAGCCAATCGCTTCCTCCACCTGTTCCCTGGCCTCTTTGATCCTGGTCTGCACCAGATAATCCGCTACAAGGCCGTCAAAGAAAAAGTCCGCAAACGAAAGAAATGTACTGACCTCCATCCGCAGCTCCAGCGGGAGCTGCACATCCCCCAGCTCCTTCTGAAACCGCTGCAGGTCTCTTTTCGCCGTCTCCATGTACTCCGCTGCTTCATTCATTCTCGAATGCTTGAACATGTCGGTCACAAATCCCCCTCCGAGCAAGTCGGCAATCCCCCATTTTCTTGCGCTTTCCAGCTTTTCCTGTGCCGCGCGCAGGCTGGCGAGCGCCCGTGCTCCCGCGCCCATCGCTTCTCTGATCTCCTGTTTCATTTGTTCATCTGCCATTTCCATTTCCTCACTTTCTTAAGTACTCGCAACTTTTGAATCCCAGCAAGTTTATGTGGCTTTTCGTTTCATATGTTAATTAAAAAAAGACTCCTATTATGACACCAGCCACAATAAAAGTCTTGCTATCTCATTTGATACGGATATCTCTCGATATCGGTTGACGGTTTCAAACCCATCCGGTTTCGGATGTTCAGCTACTCCCTTTCAATTGCTTGACAAAAATATATCACTCTTCCCCTCTCCTGTCAAGCATCTTAAGGAAATCTTCAGGATTTTGACATACTATTTTATTCCGCCTTACCTGTCCTCCCCTGGAGGCAGAGAGGCAGCTCCAGCCCGTTCTCTTCCAGCAATTCCCGATCCGTAAGGATCACGTCTGTGGGCCCGTCCTTCACGATCCGCCCGTCCGCCATCAGCACCGTCCTCTCACAGGTGTCCAGCACCAGATCCAGGTCATGGGACGCAATGATCTTCAAGTGCTCAAATGAATTTAAAATCCGGATCAGATTCCGCCGGTTTCTCGGATCCAGCGCAATCGACGGCTCGTCCATCAGAATGATATCCGGCGTCATGGACAGGATCGTCGCGATGGAGACCAGCTTCTTCTCTCCCCCCGACATCTTGTAGATCTGCTTCTCCTTCAGATGGGAAATCCCGGTCATTCGAAGCGCCTCTTCCACCCTTCTGTCCACTTCCTGCTCCGGCAGCCCATAATTCCTCGGAGCAAATGCAATATCCTCGTAAGCCGTATTCATAAAAAGCTGGCTGTCCGAATCCTGGAATACATACCCGATCTTCGAACGGATCTGGGCCAGCGTACGCTTTTCCACCGGAATTTCCTCAATCCTTATAGAGCCTGAAAAATCCAGGTTCAGCCCTACCAGCAGCTTCAGAAACGTGGATTTTCCCACGCCGTTTGCACCGATGATCCCGATGGAATCCCTCTCCGATGCGTGCAGCGAAATCTGCCCCAGAATCTCCTTCCCCTTTTCATACCCAAACGAAACCTGTTCTACATCAATGTGTATATGGCTCATATCCGCCCCTCCTATGAAAACAGCCCTCCGACAACCAGGATCACCGGCCACATCCGAAACACGGCAAACACCCCCAGCCAGAACAGGAGGTATGCCAGATCCTGCCGCACAAATCCGATCCGTTCCCGCATATACTGATACTCCCCCTGATACCCTCTAAGCAGCATACTTTCATAAACCTCATTTGCCCGATCCACGCTGCGCAGAAGCAGCTGCCCCGCAAGCGGTCCCCATGCCCGAAAATGAATCCCCTTCTGGTGGGGCGCCCGCAGCATATACGCCTGGGTGATCCGGTTTACTTCCTCCAACAGAACCGTGACATAGCGGTAAGTCAGCATAAACTGCGTCACCACCGCCTTTGGAACATGCAGCATACGCAGCGCGCAGCAAAGCTTTTCCACAGAAGTCGTGGCGATCAGAAGATAGGAAGCCAGCACACTGAACACCCCTTTCAGGATCAAAGTCACCATGGACAGGATTCCCCCATTGACCCGAATCCCGTCAATCAGCACATAATGTTTATCCAGAAAGGGGTTCAGGATGCCTACAAAACAGACAAGCGGCAGCACGATCCGAAGACGCTTTAAGCTGTCCGCAAAAGACAGCTCCGCCAGCAGAAACACAGCCATCGGATAGACCAGCATCCCCGCGGTTCCCGCCACGTCATATTTCTGAAAAGATACCACCGTCGAAATATACACAACCGTCAGCACAAGCTTGACCAGCGGATGCACCCGGTTCACCCACTGATCCCTTGATGAGAGCATATCCATATGATGGATTTCATAAATGGCCCCGTTGATCTGATTCATACTACTCCTGTTCCGAACACTTTCTAAACAACTTGAATATATGACACAATCCCGCGCAGAGCGCAACCACCGCCGCCGCTCCCGCGATTCCCGAAACAGAGGTTCCAAGCGCTGACTCGGAGCCTTTCAGCCCATAGTCCGGCAGAAGGGAGGTGGTCTCCTGGATGGAGCCTGCTGCCTCATAGATCCCACCGTCCGCTTCCAGCTCGACCCCTCCGGCTACCTTTTCGATGGACCATTCCAGTCCGTCCGGATTGGAAGACGCTGCCAGTGACAAAAGCCCTCCGGTCAGCACCGCCGCCGCTGCCAGGACAGCTAAAGTATGCCGGAAGGAAAATCTGCCCTCTTCCTGCTCTTTCTCCGTGCTTCCGAAAAGAAGCTCCGGCCTTGCCTCATAGACAAACACAAGCACCGCCGCCGTAATCAGCCCTTCCACAAATCCGATTGCCAGGTGGATCGGCTGCATGGTTCCCACAAATATCCCAAACGGCAGTTCCGTGATTCCAGAGACATAAGTCTCCAGACACACGCTGAACGCCCCAAGCTGCAGAGTCAGCACACATCCCAGGATGGAGGCCGCCGCGATCTTCACTTTGGACATCCCGCCCTTCATCATAGGCTTCCAGATCAGCAGCGCCCCCAAAAAACACCCGTAAAAAGCCATATTCCAGATATTGCAGCCCAGCGCCAGAAGCCCCCCGTCGGCAAATAAAAGCCCCTGGATCAGCAGCACTCCAATCATCGTCAGAAATCCCCCCCAGGGCCCCAGCAGCGCAGACAGCATCATTCCGCCGCACAAGTGCCCGCTGGAGCCTGTACCGGGAATCGTAAAATTAATCATCTGCGCCGCAAAAACAAACGCGCCCATAACCCCCATGACCGGCACCTTCTTTGTGTCTATGTCCAATTTTACCTGTTTCACCGAATATACCGCCGCTGCCGCCGAGCAGGCAAACATGGTTCCCGCCACCGCCGGAGCCACCAGAGCATCCGCCATATGCATAGCAATCCCTCCCATTAAAAATGTTTTCTTCTTACAACTGTCATCTTCTTACTATAACAGACTACCATATCACAGCAGCAATGCAAGCCCCCCTGGGGGTTATATTATTGAAACATGGCAGGATTTGTGCTACACTGGAACTATACAGAAAACCTGTCACTGGCAGCTTTTCTGCGTGCTATGGTACATATATACAAATACCGGCTGCTGCGCGGCGGGGTGCGCGCTCCGGGAAATGCAGCAAAAAGAGACACCAGATAAAAAAGCCTCCCCGGAAAGTACAGAGATCAGGCCGGTGTCTCCGGATAAAATTGAGGTGGCACTATGCATAGGATTTTAGTAGCAGATGATGTGGAAATCAACCGCGAAATACTGCGTGATATGCTGATGGACGATTATATTGTAGAGATCGCGGAGGACGGTGCCCAGGCCGTTCAGAAGCTGCAGGAATGCCCGGACGGCATCGCAGCCCTTCTTCTGGACCTGCAGATGCCGAATATGGACGGCTACGCGGTCCTGGACTGGATGAACGAGCATAAAAAGCTCAAAACCGTACCGGTTCTGATCATCAGCAGCGAGAGATCCGCAGCGATTGAAAACTATTGCTTCGAACTGGGCGTTTCGGATTTTATACACAAGCCCTTTAACAGCTCCATTGTAAAGAAGCGTGTAGACAATATCGTAGAACTGTTCGACCGCAAAAACGGCCTGGAGCAAAAGGTCGCCATGCAGACCAGGACTCTGGAAGAACAGCGCCAGATCATCCGCCTCCACACGCGGCAGCTCAGAGATACAAGGATTTTCAATGATCTGATGATGCAGTACCGCAGCGCCATCATGGTAGTGGAAGCCAAGCTCAAAGTACTCTACGAAGAATTTGCCCATGAATATAACCGCAATCCCTTTGAGTCCATCAAAAGCAGGCTCAAATCGCCGGAGAGCATCTATGAAAAGCTGGATCGGAAAGGATTTCCCATTACGGTAGAAAGTATCCGTGAATACCTGTTCGACGTGGCAGGCGTCCGCGTAATCTGCTCCTTCCCGGACGATATTTATCGTCTGGCCAATCTGGTGGTGCAGTCGAACGACATCATTCTGGTACAGAAAAAGGACTACATCAAGAACCCCAAGTCCAACGGCTACCGCAGCCTGCACCTGATCCTGGATGTGCCGATTTTCCTCTCCATCGGAAAGCAGTATGTAAAGGTGGAAATGCAGTTCAGAACCATTGCCATGGACTTTTGGGCCAGCCTGGAGCACAAGCTGAAATACAAAAAAGATGTGGAAAATACAGAGGAAATCGAACGGCAGCTAAAAGTCTGCGCCGACTCCATTGATGTGCTGGATTACCAGATGATGCAGATCCGCAGTAAAATTGACAAAGGAAACACCGCATTGCTGACACGGGATTTTTAGAACAGCGCCCCATCCCAAACTCAAGACGCTCCTTCGTTACGGCCATACGGAATATTTTAGCATAACAAAAAAACGGCTTATGTTCACCCACTTACCAGTGAACATAAGCCCATTTTTCGCTCTTTTATATTGCCATCGTCTTTTCACTTTCAAATGCCTTCGCGATCACTCCCACAAGCACCGCCCCCAGCGCCAGCGTGACTCCCAGTGTCATCCCGTACTGCGCAAACGTCACCTCCTGGGTCAAAATCCCCTGCAGCGTGATGGACGTATTATAAATCGGTATCATATAGAACCAGCTCTTTGGCGTATTCGTTGTAAACATCGTCATAATCCCAAGCACCAGAACCAGCATATACATCGGCATCACGTAGGAACTCGCCTCCTTGACCGTTTTCGCAAACACGGAAACCAGCACGATGATGGCCGAATACAAAAATGCGATAGCCACCAGCAGCACCGCCAGCATTCCGATCTGTTGGGGACTCAGCGCCAGACTGACGCCTAAGTCCTCCCCTGAAGCGCCGCCCAGCATCTGGGGCATAAAGATCACCATAGCAGCCACATACACCACCGAAGACACCCCGGAAATGATCATCAGCGCAGAAACCTTTCCCAGCACAATGGAGCTCCGTTTGATCGGAGACACCAGCAGGCTGGCCATCGTCCCCCGCTCCTTCTCTCCGGCCACCATGTCCGTTCCGATCCCCATAGCCCCGGCAAACAAAAGGATGGTCACAAAGTACGGCAGCATCGTTCCCAGCATCTTCCCTCCGGCCTTCTGGTCATCCTGGATGATCATGTCCGGATTATCCGAATTTACGGTAAATACCGTCAGCTGCTGCATGTCCTCTACCCGCTCGGCCAGCAGCGCCTGCCGGTACATTTCCAGCGCCCCCGAAGAGATCATATTGAATGCAGCCCTGGAATACTCCTCAGACGGATTGTAGTAGGTCTTCACCTGTACGATCTCGTCCCCCTTCTGATAATTCTTAACCGACTCCGTAAAATTCTCCGGGAACTCGATCCAAAGGTCGGCCTCCCCGTTTCGGATCTGCTCCTTCAGGATTTCTTTGTCTTCCACAGGCCGGATCTCACAGGAGACCTCCGCCTGTTTCAAAAACCCTTCAAAATCTGCAGGCGCATGCTCCACAAAAATGACAGAGACATGCTCCTCCACGTCCTGTTCCGCTTTTTTACTCATATTGCTGACAAGGCTCATCACCACAATCATGATCACAACCGGAAGGAAAAATACAGAAAAGATCATCTTTCCGTCCTTGAACACACGCGCCAGCTCCTTGCCGCAGATCTGCTTGATCCCGCTTATCATAACGCCTCCCCCTTTCTCCCCCTGTAAAGTTCAAAAAATGCGTCCTCCAGATCCTCTGTACCGGTCTCCTGGAGAATCTCCCCAAGCCTTCCCTCGGCCACCTTTTGTCCGTCAATGATGACGCCGATCCGGTCGCAGATCTTCTCCGCCTCGGACATGATGTGGGTGGAAATGATCACCAGCTTGCCCTCGTTCCTGAGCTTTTTCAGGTAATCCGTCACCCCTCTCGCCGTCACCACGTCCAGCCCGTTGGTAGGCTCGTCGAAGATCACAATGTCCGGATCATGGACAAGGCACACTGCGATGGCCGCCTTCTGCCCCATTCCGGTAGACAATTCCTTGATCTTCTTATGTGCAAAATCCCGGATCTCAAAGTACTCAAACAGCTCCTCCTTCCTTGCCTGCAGCTTTTCCTGCGGCACATGGTGAAGCCTTCCGAAAAAATCAAACATGTAATCCACGGAAAACTGCGGATCCAGCTTGATGTCCCCGGTCAGAAAACCGATCCGCTCCCGCACCTGCTCCGGTTCTTTCTGCACCTCGTGCCCGGCCACATAGATCTCCCCCCGGGTCGGACGGATGATAGTGGAAATGCATCTGAGGGTGGTGGTCTTTCCCGCCCCGTTGGGCCCCAACAGCCCGTAGATCTCTCCCGGCACCGCCCGGAGGCTTAAATCATCCACCGCGGTCTTTATCGGGTTGGTGGTCTTGGATTCCTTCATCTGCTTCTTATTCAGCTTATAAATCTTCGTCAGATTCCTGATCTCAATCATACTCCTTACCTTCCTTACATTCTTTTATCATAGATAAATCTTCCCACAATGAACAGGACAAAATACAGCATCACCAGCCCCCATGCCGTCCAGAATACTTCCATACTGAAAAATCCGGCAACAAGCATGATCACATATCCTGTCATAATCAGCAGCACCCCAGCCGTATTATGCGCTTTTAAAGTGAGCTGGATATTCCGCTCATCAAATTCCTGCAGCCGTTTCATCCGAAGCTTCTTCTCATCACGCAGGAGGCTTCTGATCCGCAGAAACAATATAATGCTTGCCACAAGTATCCCGCATCCGAGTCCCATGTACAGGCCGGCCACAAAGTCCTTCTCCTCCCTGACCCGTATAAGAATGACCGACACTGCGATGGATGCCGCTCCCCCGAGCATCAGCACCGGGATAAAACGCCTTCTTGTCTTTAAAGTTTCCCTGTATTCCTCATCTGTATTCGCGGGTCCCCATATTGATGACATAAACAACATACGTTTTCCTCCTCCAAATCAAATATAAAAATGTCTTCAATCCTCATCCCAAAGTACTGCGCGATCTTATGGGCAAGAACCAATGACGCCCTGTACCTCCCGTTTTCCAGGGAAATGATCGTCTGCCGCGTCACGTCCACCGCATCCGCAAGCTCACTCTGGGTAATCCGCCGCTCTTTCCTCAGTTCCTGGATTCTGTTCTTCACCTCGCCCCCCCCTCCAGATTTTTCAGAAGTCACGTTTCCAAAAAATAGTAAAGTTAACTTGACTATTTTAGTATAGTTTGCTTTACAATAATTGTCAAGCGGATTTTACAAAAAAAACAGCAAACGACTATTATTCGCTGCTGTTTTACAATGTATTCCGCCTATCCTTTCAGATCCATCCGCATCCTCGAAACCTGATCCCGAAATGCGGCAGCCCGGTATTTCTGTACAATCAAAGCTTTCACTCCGGGCACAGCCGCCGGACTTTTCTGCCCTGCCGAAAGCGTTCTCCCGGAAACGGCAGCCGAATATTCCTTCCCTGCCGAACCTCCCGCTTCGAAATCCCCTGACAGTGAAACCTCCATCAGGCATCTTTCCTGAGCCAGCTGTACGCAGATTTTATCCATATCCGCATCGTATCTGCCAGGAACAACGCAGCCCGCGTCACCCGTCCCCTGCATGTTCGGATCTCCTCCCGCAGACTGCACTCTTTCCACAGCCGTCGTTTCCACAGCCGGCTCTCTTGCTGCCTGTTCCGCAGCTTTCTGTGCTTCTCGCTCCGCTGCTTTCTCTGCCGCTTTCTCCTCCAGCCGGATCTCCCGTTCTGCTTTTTCTTCCTGTCTTGCCGCTTCCTGGGCTTCTTTTAGTTCCTCCCGGGCTTTTTCCAATGACTCTTCCGCCTGATCCAGTTTCATTCCGCCATATGTTCCGGCCCGTTCGATCAGTTCCAGATCCGGGTTTCTCTTATGCAGTTCCCGTGATACCATATTCATTGGCTTTAACGCCGCTTTTGCACTGGAATCCGCCGACATCAGTGCAATACTCAATCCGCCTGTTATTAAATTCGCCATACTTCCTCCTTCCGATATGCTGCAGCCGCCTGCCCCTTTGATGTCTATAGTCAATTTGCCCGGCAAATCGGCCGCCCACTCTGCCATAGTTTCATATCATTTTTAAGATCCGTGCCGTAATATATACATCGCTGTCCTCATAGGGGATTTCCAGCCGTTCCTCCTGCCCACTGTAATCCACATATACAAGATTTCCGTTTCCGCCGAAGCCAGGCAGTTTTTCATATCCGCCAAAAAGAAGTGTGAACTGAGAATCTTCAATCCCATATTCCCGCAGGACAACATCCATGGCCGCCCTGTCTATATACACCTTTTCCTCGTCAGCCGAAACCGCCTTTCTGAGCATCCCGCTGTCTTTCAGAACCCAGTATTCCTCCGCGTCATTCGTGACCACCATGTCCATGAGTTTCACATAACGGGGAAATGAATTTCCGTAAATCATCAGAAAGATCCCCGCCAATACCGCCAGTGCGCAGACACATAAAATCCGCACCCTCCGCTTTTCATACGGCGCATATTCCATGATCCTCAGTATTCTCTGCCGGACTTCCCTGTATTCCTTTTCCCCCGCAAATGCAGCCGTCCCTCCAGGAGTCTCCTCCTGCAGGATTTTGATTGACCCGATCAGAAGCTTTCCATATTCATAAGCATCCATACCGCCCTCCTGCATGGCCGCCTGGTCGCAGATATCCTCCAGATCCTCCCGGAACTCCCGCATACAAACGCTCAAAAGGAAGTTCGGCCACAGCAGAACCCGGATCACGTCCCAGAGCAGATAATACCACAGATGCCCCAGCCGGATATGCGCTTTTTCATGAAACAGGATCATCTCCAGTTCTTCAGTCCCAAACTGCTCGATCATCACCGCCGGAACAGCGATTCCCGGATGAAATACCCCTGCCGCAAAGGGCGTAGCCGCCATCTCACAGACAAACACCTCCTGGCCGCAGATATACCGCTTTTCCATATGATGCAGCATCCTGTGAAGATTGCTGCGCTTTCGAATGATGACGGCCGCACTGACGGCCATACACAGCACATAGCCATATCTGACCGGCCGGCATACCATGCAGAGATCGTTCCACCACATAAACAGCCTGCACATCCAACGGCTGTCATAAAACAGGTTCAGCTTCCCCAAAAAAGGGACTGCCAGAAATATCCCCCACACCATTCCCTTCAAAAAAATCTTCTTTCTCAATATCCCTCTGCGCAAAATAAGCACCGCAGCCAGTATCGGAAATGAAAGCAGGGCGCATCGTCCCAGTTGTATGGAAAAATAGACGGTAAGATCATCCAGCAGACTCACGAAACGCAGAAAGCTCCACCATATATTCCAGATCATTTCTTTCCTTTCCCCCTGCTCTTCTCCAGGATTTCTTCCAGCTCGCTGATCTGTTCGTCCGTCAGCGCAATGCTCTGGATCAGCGACGCAAGCGCGCCGGTCTGATTCCCCGAAAAATAACTGTCCGCAAATCTCCTGCTCTTGCTCCTCAGACATTCCTCCTTAGATTTCAATACCGAATAGTGATAAACCCTGGAATCCTTCTCATCCACTGTATGGCTCAGGATTCCCTTCTGGCACAGACGGTTCATCAGCACACGGATCATCTTCGGTGTCATATCCAGTTTTCCTTTCAGCTTTTGGATCACTGCAGATGACGTCAGCGGCCCGTCACTTTCCCAAAATACTTCCATGATCAGCCATTCACTTTCACTTGGAGTTGTATCTTCATTTCCCATAAACGCCCTCCTTTCCATTTCCCGAAAACCCCGCTTTCCAAAAACGATTCTTCCTGTTACAGTATATATATCGGATAACATTCGTTTATTATTAACATCTGTTTTCCATTTTTTTATATTTTTTAACAGTAAGGCAAAACGCCTCCTGCCCACATCCCTTCCGCACACAAAAAAAGAACTGTCGGAAAATGCGGAATTTCCCCCATACGCACTGCCAGTTCTTACAAATTGCAATGTCGTATCGTATAGAAATTCCGTCTCCCGACAGTTCCTTTTTTTGTGTCTCAAATATCCGTTCGGCCCCCACAGACCATGCCCTGCACCGAACCTCTATGATGATCTTCCTGCCGCGCCTAGCGTGCTGACACATTTACTTTCATTCAAATATGTCAGTACACTAGGCACGGCCTGCTAAACTGAATATATACTAATTTTCATTGATACGGTTCAGCATCTCATAGATCTCAATTCGCTTTGCATTCACTTCCGGCAGTCCCATGAAGATCGTACCGCATATGTACCGCTCTTCCTTTGTCTGCTCAATCCGGACCACCTTCAAAAATGCATGGATCACCTCGTCGGTCCAGAGTTTCAAATGCGCTTCATACACTGCTCCGATAGACAACGGACTATTGCAGATGAATCCGACACCCGTCTTGGATACATCCAACACCTCAATCTCTACTTCTTCTGCCTTCACTGAATCATCATTCATATTTTTAATCAACAGCTTTGCCGACAGGCTCATGCGTCTGTCTTTTCTTTTTTCTTCCATCTTCCGTTAGCTCCTTTCAGGCAATTCTTTCTATCTCTAATTTTAGACCATTTATCTAAATTTGTAAAGCGGACAGACCGAACTGTTTTATTTTTTAACAACAGGAGTAGTTATTAACAGCATGCTCCTGTTTTGTTTAACGGATGGCCTTCACCGGACATACCTTCTTGCATGCCCCGCAGCGGATACATTCCGGGTCGTTGGGATTCTTTACCGGATCTACCTGCATTTTACAGACATGCGCACAGGCTTTGCACTTCACACATTTTTCCTGATCCACCCGATACCGGAACACGGAAATCGGATTAAATACCGAATAGACCGCCCCCAGCGGACAAAGATACTTACAGAACGGCCGATAGACCACGATCGAAAGCACAACGGTAATCAGCAGCAGTACGTTCTTCCACACGTACAGCCACCCAAGGGCGCTCCTCAGGGATTGGTTCAGCAAAACCAATGGAATCCCACCCTCCAATGTCCCTGCCGGACAGATCAGCTTACAAAAATAGGGCGCCCCCTGTCCCAGGATATCCACCAAAAACATCGGCAGCAATATAACAAATACAATCAGTATCAGGTATTTTAATTTTCTCAATATCCTGTCCCCGCGAAAAGACGTGATCTTTTTCGAAAACGGAATCTTATGGAGCAGATCCTGGATCAATCCGAACGGGCAGAGCCATCCGCACACAAACCTGCCGATCAGTGCGCCCACAAACATCAAAAATCCTGCCACATAAAATGTCAATTTAAAATTCCAGCTCCCGATGACAGCCTGCATAGCCCCGATCGGACATGCCCCGAGAGCTCCCGGACAGGAATAACAATTCAAGCCGGGGACGCAAAGATTTTTCAGCTTCCCCTTATAAATCTTCCCCTGCGCAAACCCCAACAGATAGCTGTTGGTAAGCAGCGCCCATATTGCCTGTATCCCATGTCGTCTCTTATCCAATTCCAATACACTCCAAACATATGTTAATCGCTTTTTCCAGCACTACCGCCGCTTCCCCCCGGTAAATCCCGAACCCCATCATAGCAAGCCCGGCCGCTGCAATCAAAAGTCCTGTCTTTCCCTTTCCTGTTTTCCAAATTTCCTTCCATGCAACATCCTGATGCTTTGACATTTTCCCTTTCCTGCTTTCACTTATTTAATTATTCCTATATTATAATCTATTCTCCCCCTCTCTTCAATTGATAAATGCAAAAAAGAAACTTGAAATAAAAGAGTATGGCCTTTGCTCAATCAACGAAGGTACAGAAGATGTACCTCCAACGTCAGACAAGTAAATTGCGAAAAATAAGACTCCTTTTTGGCAATAAAGCGGAAGGGACTTCTTATTTTTAAAGTCATTAGAAAACCTGCAAATCAAAATCAATTCATTATCCGTTTGTTTCTTTTTATTATCGATAAATTATCGTAATTATTTTTTTAGTTCACTCAGCAATCCATCAAGCGCTGTACCGCCGTCTTCTATCAGTTTGTAATCTGACACATCAAAGATACCTGCTTTTAGTAGAGAACGTGCGCCCACCGGGCGCACAGCGACATAAAGACCAGCCTGCCGGCTGCTCCAGCCCAAGCTCCGTAGAAAATCCGAAGATTGCCAGGATCGCCAGAATCCCTGAATTTGTGATGGTATTCCCGCACTTCTGCGCAAATCCCTTTACAGAAGATATCACTCCGTTCAACTGTTTTCCTTCCTTAAGCATGATAAAATCAATGGTATCATTGACAAGCACATTGACCAATGCATTCACCATAGCTCCCACACAGGTTGCAATGAAGGACATGATGCCGCACCACATAAAGTTCATTTTGCCGGTGAAAAACAGCAGTAGATATAAAGCGATCGTCAAAATCTGAGAAATAATAATCGCTTTGTAGCCGCTTTTGCAGAACTTCAGGAACATCGGCATCAATACTACCATAGATACCAGGGCTCCCATGGACACAAACAGCATATACTGTGAGATCATATCTGGCCGTTTCAGGTAGTACATTACGTAGTAAACAGAAGAAGAGAACATAAATCCATAGGATACCGCCGCCAGACACCAGCACAGGATAATCGGCCAGATCTCCCAATGGCGGAATACATAAACCAGCTGCTTCAGACCCACATTTTCCTTGTCCTTCGGCAGTACATACCGTTCCTCGGAAGTCTTGTACAATCCCCAGAAAGAGATGATCGCCAAAACCGCATACAAGCACATCAAATTACGGTAGCCTCCAAAAATTTCAACAAGCTGCGTGGAAAAGGATGATGCAATGGTAAATGACAATGCGCAGACTCCCGCGCCCTTGCTGATCACGGAATTCCGTGCCTGGTCATCTAATGTCATGGCTGGCAGGATCGCATACTGCGGCATGGAATAGGCTGTGACGATCATGCCATAAAGCATATATGTGGCACATACATAAATGCATTTTGCCGTTGTGCTGCTCTGGATAAATCCGGGATTACTGAACAGCAGGAACATATCGATCAGCAGCAGGACCGGAGTAAATGTAAACCAGGTCCGGTAACGCCCCCACCTTGGGGTAAAGGAATCACAGATAATGCCCATGATCGGATCATTGATCGTATCCCACAAAGAGCAGATCAGCAGGATCACGGAGAGCTGTGCGGCCGTGATGCCGATTGTGTCCTGTACATACAGAGAAAAGTATGTAGCAAGCGTAGCCGAAATAGCCATTGCGCCGCCATTGGTAGAGGTTGCGTGAAACCAGACAAAAGCGGTACTGAGTTCTTTCTTAGGTTTGGTAGTCGTTTACCTACTGCACTCCGTCACTTTATTCCAGAAATATCATGAACCTCCAGCTCAGCCTGCTTTGCCTGAACCTGCTTCAGCACTACAGCTCCCGGACCAGGATCACTTACAGCGACAGCGGGAAGCCCATGAATATTTCTGATGTCATGTATTACATGGAAAATAACTACACTTCAATCACTGTTCAGGATATCGCAAAAAAATTCGGCTACTCCAGTGATTACTTAAACCAGATATTTAAAAAAATGACTTCCCACACAATCGGCGAGATGCTTCTCAGCCTGAAAATGCAGAAAGCCTGTTCTCTTTTAACTGACACCAGTCTCCCGGTCAGCGCTGTTGCCGAATATCTGGGATATCACAACACGCCCAATCTAATTCGCAGTTTCAAAAAATATTATGGAATTACACCTGCACAGTACCGGAAAGATTTCCATAAAAGCACTTCCATATAAATGGAGCAGACAGATTATCAACTATATTTGCCATTCGGCAGCAGCAGAAAGGAAATACCATATTTGTTCTATCCTTTTACCGCGCCGTTCGTCATACCGGCCATCATAAACTGTAATGTCTCAACCGTAATGATGGAATTCAACATAAACGGCAATGCAGCTTTGAAAAGCACCTGATAAATATTGCATCCATCAATTACGGCTGCCTCTAGCATTTCAAATTCATTAAATAAGGATGCCTTTTGACTTTGGCATCCCTAATCCTAACAAAAAGCGTTACTGTTTAATACTAAACACGGTATTTTCACAAAGCTGGAATACTCTTTTCCAGTTAATATCGTCTGATGAGCAATCACATTTTTTGTGGCCTGCGCCCAATTACCCGGCTGATTGCTATGGACATGATACTGTGGAAAGTCAGATGAGGTCACGTCAATCCTGATGCGTGAACCTTTCGGCAGCGCATAGCAAATATCACTCATATCTGCCACTACTTTCACCGGCGTTCCCGGTATGTATCGTTCTCCCCTCGGCAGTTCATGACAGATTGTAGCTGCAGATGTACGGATGTGGTAGGATTTTCCCGCCGAAGTCATTTCATCTATACTGGCAAAAAAGGCCGTATTTTCACAATCTGTCTTTACCCACAGTACCACCTCAATTTTTCCATTGATAATCATATCCTTTTCCAATGTATCGGACATGAAAGAAATCACATCTTCCCGCCAGTTCGGTTTTTCCTGCAGAAGGCTTCCGGTTTTCGACCAGCTTGCCAGTGTACAGTCCCCGCCGTTTGTGGGCACTGGATCAACAGGGTCAAAGGTATAACTACAAGAACTAATCTGTAAATCCACCGGGGTTCGGTGAATTGACCGATGACAGGCATCCAGATAAAATATCTGTTCCTGACGTCTGATATTTTCCCAGGAATCTGCTTCCATCCAACAGTCTTTCCCAGGAACATAGTAACGAATTTTTTCTTCAGGTATCTGTTTCTTTTTCAGGGTCATTTCAAACCATGTAAGTGCCTTGACCGCTTCCGCGTTCTCTATATTTTCCACTTTTTTATCCTGAAGGACCGGCTGCAGGCCATGATTCCAGCCCCCAATCTCAAGCCAGCTCATTTTCCGTGCATCGGGATTAAGACGGCTCCAGGTCTTCATTGTGCTTTCATGATGGTGATCATACCAGCCGCTTAATATGTACAGAGGGATTTCTACCCTGTACGGAATTTCTCTGAGCTGCTTCCACCAGCCCTGCTGCCAGTATTCATCCTCCTGATATTCATTAGAAATATAATCTCGATACCACGGAAGTTTTCCGCCCCAAAGTGCTTCATCTACTTCCATCTGCGGCAGATAACGGCAAGATGCTTCATAGTCCGCCTCCACCGGCCACCCTGCGTTCTGCATGGACCAGGCTGTTAGTACATCGTGATGAAACAATCCTTTATGATAGGCGGACACGAAACGATCCGTCCCATAGTGCAGCAAAAACATGGAATTTACTTTCCCCTTTATCGCATCCGCAAAAGCCCATCCTGTCAGAGCCGCATATGAAGTTCCCCAATAACCGATGCCATCGCACCAAGACTGCTCATAAATCCAATTGACTGTGTCAATCCCATCGTTACGTTCATTTTCATTTGGAACCCAGTCTCCCTCAGAGCCACCTGTTCCCCGGCAAAATTGATAGACAAAGGCATAACCACGAAGAGCACAATTTTCGGCATCTGCTATGAGCCGGCCTTCATCATGCGGATAACAGGTACGGCGAAAAAGAACCGGATATTTCTCCAATCCCACAGGTTTGTAAATCACGGTACGCATTCGTGTTCCATCTCTCATGGGAAGCATAATCTTTTCAATCATATAATCAGAAACCGTTACAGGAAAACCTGATTTTTCATAATCCTTTTTTATCTGATTGATCAGCATTTGCATAAAATCCTCCTTTATATTTCCATTTCAAGCAGCGCCATTCCTAATGTTTTACCATGCCTGTCGATTGCCAGAGATCGAGTGACACCGCCGCCAAGCGTTTTGTCCAATACAAAATTCAGCGCTCTCAGTCCGTCCATCTCATAGCGGACAACTTCACCGTGACATATCTCGGAAAAATATGATTTTACCTTTTCCGAAGTCACCTTCTCTTTTAACAATTCATAATTGTTTTCATCATATGGGATCAGGGAAATATTAGAGATTTCTCCCTTATCGCCGGTACGTGAATGCGCAATTTCTCTTAATTTCATAAAGCCTTTATACCTCCATATAACTTATTTCCGCACGGATATCTTCCCGTGGGATAAAAATAGAACAAACAGAAAAAACTTCTTCTACATATTTCCGGGCACCGCCTCCTCCTGCCGGGCCATTCGTGTACAGTGTTTCCACTTCATCTGCCACAGCCCTCGCAGTCTCCTCATCCGGTGTTCTGGCACTGACATGAAGACGGACTTCTATTGGATCGGTCTGAGTCAGTTTATCTGAAATCTCAGACAAATAGAGTGAATTACAGCCGATATAATCTATACGCAGTTCCTCAATTTCAAGTTTCATCTGCTGAAAACGGCTTTCCACAATTTTTGCTGCCAGTCTGGCACGCTCCAGACAGTTCCTGCCACCATAAGATATCATCCCTTCCCCGATAAAACAGTCCTGATAGCCGATGGTTACTTTTAGACTATCCGGCTTTCCGTGTGTTGTCGCTCCTGCTGCCTTAACACAATTTTTCCCGAGCTGTTCATAGTGAACCATGGAAAAATCTGCAATTGCATCAGGTGTCATATAAGCTTTTGGATCGTGAATTTCATAAATGGTCTGTTCCTTGCAGGTATCAACACATACCAGTCCACCGGAATCCTCGACCTTTGTCACGATAAAGCTGCCGTCCTCAGACACTTCCAGCAGCGGAAACCCGAGCCGGTCAAGATCCGGAACATCCTTATATCCAGGATCCGCATAATATCCGCCGGTAACCTGTCCTGCACATTCCAGCAAATGTCCTGCCAAAACGGCCTGTCCCATCTGATCCGGACACTTTTCCAGAGTCCATCCAAATTCATATACCAACGGACCAATCGTAAGTGCCGGATCTGATACACGCCCCGTAATCACGATATCCGCATTCCGGGCAAGCGCCTCCACAATACCATCCGCCCCCATATAGACATTCGCTGAAATCAGCGAATCCTGAAGTTCTTTTAGTCTCTTATCATTTTCAAGAATTTCATTTTCGGCATACTGTTCCAGACGATCACTGATATCATCCCCGGTAACGCAGGCAATTTTCAATCCACTGATGCCCAGTTCCCTTGCAATGACGCATGTCTCCGCTGCTGCTGCCTTGGGATTGGCTGCCCCCATATTGGTGATAACCTTGATATGATTCTTTTTGGCCAGAGGCAAGATTTTTATCATACGTTCCTTCAGCCTTTGATTATAACCCAACTCCGGGTTATACTGCTTGTCTTTTTGACCAAGCGCAACGGTACGCTCTGCAAGACACTCGAAGATAATATAATCAAGACTGCCTTTCTCCATCAGCTCTACAGCTGGCTCAATGCGATCCCCGGCATAACCGGCTCCGCTTCCGATACGAATTGTTTTCATATGATGATCTCCTTTCAAATATCTGGTTTTATTATAGATAAATAAAGGAAAATGACAATGATATTCTAAGAATTTAGAATCTAAGCAAAATAGATCGAATCATCTATAATAGCAATTCAATCTTTTAACTTATTGTAAAGAGATGCCAGAGAGATACAAAGGCTTTTTGCGGCCATCTTTTTTCCTTCCAGCGTATTCCCGTACAGGGCGACTGCGCGAAGGATTTCTTTCTTTTCAAACTCCCGTGTACGTTCGCACAAGGGACGTACGTCTTTGGACACATGCTCCTCAATCTGTCCAATCATCGTAACCAGTGAAATAGTACCATTGACTATATCATTTTCTATGAGAGGATAAATACTGGCAAAGTATTCCTGACCATTTTCATTTCTCAGGATATTCTCAATAGGGCGGTGATATTTGAGGACTTCTGGAATACGTGAACCCGGACGGATATCTGTAATCAACTGTCCTCTTGCATCTTGGAGCCGGACGCCGATAAATTCTCCGTAAATCTGATTAAAAAACACAATCTGCCCCTGACTGTTACAGATTAAAATCCCCTGTCTTATCGCATTAAAAATGCTGTTTGCTTTCATAACCATATATCCTTCCCATTTAAAATACGAATCATCGGTTCTTTCTAAAAACATGCGTTGCCCCCAGATACCGGAAAGCGGCATTGACTATGACCTGTCCCTTTAACAAAATAGATTTTGCGATGGCAAGAAGCTTTTATTTTTTTCCTAAAGAATAGCGTTTTTTAATGCGCATCTAATCAATGGGTCCTCTTGTTATATCCACCTCATGTTGAAACAAATCTTTTACTTATGATACTTCATCTTATTGTTGTTTTCAAGAATAATTTTTTCACCAAAACTTTAGCATAGTCTTCCTGTCTTGTCACATCCCCAGAGCTTCTGTCCGCCTTTATTTCCAATTTACCCGTACTTTGACAAAAAATCCACCCAGCCGTTTCTGTTATGCTGTATATGGTTACATACCGTAAAGTCTCTTTGATAGAGTGTTACGTCCAAACAACTTTATATATTGCTTACCATAACGCAGGAACCATCCCGGAGGTTCCGTTGATCGCGGCCTCCGGGATACATTTATGGCTTTTGTTAATTTATATCTTG
>Ga0137306_101925_pt1 | contig 19026 bp, 17 predicted proteins | sample Inofroosms_March_FD_97187 | JGI IMG/M metagenome (GOLD analysis project Ga0137306, IMG submission 97187) | Mouse cecal microbial communities from Vienna, Austria - N-Acetylneuraminic and N-Acetylglucosamine D2O microcosms_March | ecosystem: Host-associated > Mammals > Digestive system > Large...
ATGATTTTTCCCGAATACGGGGGATTTTTGTAAACAGCGGAGTCATACGATTCGAAGAAAACGGAGCTTTCCTTAATTTTGTTATACAAGAAAGCAGTAATCGAACCATAATGTCGCAGCTTGGAAAAGTTGCGGAAGCTGTTATTGTAAAAAGATGTTCCGAGTCAGAAGATATTAATTACGATATGTTTTGCATTGCTACTGGCAAAAGAGCACATAGAAAAACGGCGAAACAATTTGAGGCGATTGGTACTGGCTTGATTGATACAAGAACGAGTCATGAGCGGCACTATAATCCCAAAGATACACAGCGAGATATTATCTTTGTCAATAAGGCTGATATACCAGCGTTAATGAGCAATGCCACTCAAATAGCAGGGCAATGTGCTGGATTACAAGTTAAAACAAGTAATGAAATTATCGATTATATACTTTCAGATGTTGTCGCTGTTCGATATTGTGTACCGATTATTTGTATTCCTGTAATGGATTTAATGGACTCATTTTGGATAGACAGAAGATTAAATGATAGAGAGAATATCCTTATTGCAAATAATATTTATGATGAGCTTATTCGTAGAATTATGAGGAATAAGAACTACATAGTTAAATTAATAGAAAATAACCAAGGATATTTCGAAGATTATTTAAGTACAATAAATAAATTGGAAAACAGATTGTATGAGTATCTGAAAAGCAAAGTTTATGATATTAGGGATATTGATTGGGCGGCCTTCAATGAAGTAATGTTTATGAAGGATTTACTGGAGCAACTTGTTGATGGTAGAATATCTCCAAATGATTTGGTGCGCGAAAGTGAAACACTCAAATCATATTTCATGTCATTTGGTTTACGGAATGAAGCTCCAAGCGTTGAAAATAACAATATGCATGTATCTATCTTATAGGCATAACACAAACTTGAACGGTATATGCCATTTGATTAGAGGTTCGAGTCGAACAGATTAATCTATGTTGTCCTGAATAAATAATTTTATTTTATGGATAAATTATGTGATACTATTTTGTACAAGTATAAAAAAGTGTTAGTCAGTAACTGCGTTGGTCGCAGTGTTTTGTCCACATTGAGTTACTGAATCTATAAGCTGTACCAACGTGTTTTTGACTAATACCAATAACATAAATAAGTGTGGAGGATTAATTATGGCGGAAGATTTTGAAGATGTAAAAGAAAATATTGATTATGTTTCTCTTGGGAAAGCAATGAAAAAGATACGTTTAGAAGCTGGAAAGACACAGGAAGAGGTTGCGGATATTTTGCACATTTCCAGAACCGTGTATACAAAATACGAAACTGGTACAAAAAATGTGAAACCAACTCAAGAAAGGTTAGAAGCGTTTGCGAAAAATTTCAATGTAAGCTTAGACGAATTAATGAAGAAAGTATCTGTTGCGATTCCTGATACATGTGCCCTGCTTAAGAATAAACGATTATTACATATGTTGCTTGAGGATTATGATCAAGTAGTGGTTCCTGCTACAGTTATGCGAGAACTGAGTATCAGAAAAGCACAGAAATCAACGCCACAAGAAAGCAAGACTGCAAAGGTGGCTTGGCAAGTATTAGCTAATCTAAATTACTATTTAGAAGAATATTCTGATAGAATTAGTAGGGTTGACAATGAGGGATATAAGGTCCCCAATAGTGTCAAAGATGAAAGAAATCTGATAAATGACCATAAAGTAATGGCATTAGCGAAGGATTTTGAAAAAAAAGTTGTTGGCGATGTTGTTATCATTCATGACGATGTAGATTTTACCGATTATGATGGAAAGGCTATAAGAATAGACGATTATGTTGCTAAAAGAAGTAAGCTGATTGATTATACATCTATTATTGATTTAGATATGGAATTTAATCATTTAGAAGATTTTAGACGTGTGGTGCCAAATTTGGATTTAAATGCCTATTTGCCGGATGGAATGACACTGCTAATAAGTGCAATAAAGTGTAATGATCCAGAAAAGATTGAAGAAAGAAATGGCAAAAGAATTCCGGAACAGAGGGTATTAAAAAAAGTTCGTTTCTTGTTGGATAATGGAGCAGATCCAAATAGAAATGATAATGGTAGATATTGCTTGCCACCTTTAGCTCATAGTATTCAAACAAGGGAAAGATATGGTTTTGATATTTTTAACATGTTATTAGAAGCAGGATGTGATTTTAATAAAGCAGCTAGAGACGAGAGGACTGCTAGTTATATGAAGGTAGGAAAACTGAATGAGGGAAATACGCCATTGATGATTGCCTGTTATCATGGGAAGAAAAAATTTGTATATTCGTTATGCGAAAAAGAAGGTATCTCGTTAAATCAACAGGACAGCAATGGATATACTGCATTAATTAAATGTGCTGTTCAAAGATATAATAGAATTAAACGCGGTCAGGGATATGCATTAAATGAGGAATTATATTATTATTTGAAAGATGAAAAAGGTGCTGATCCGTTGATTAGAGATAGAAACAATCATACGGCTGAGGATTGGATGAAACGAGGAGATGATCCAAGTTATAAGGAGGCAGAAATATGGTAGATCGTATATGTATATCAATTAACAATCGTTGTAATCTTAATTGTAAATACTGCCATTTCCACGAGAAAGGATTAATTGAAGATCTGCCAATGGATATTTTCGGTATTCTTGCAAATGTTAAATCGTATGCTAATCACCCTTTTAAAATTGGTTTTGTAGGTAATGGAGAGCCATTGTTGGATATTGATAAGCTTAAAGAATATTTAACCTTTATTGATGATAATAAGTACATTCATACATATATAATTACAAACGGAACCATTACATTAAAGGATGAAGATTGGATTTTTTTAGATAAGCATCATGTGAATGTCGGATTTTCGCTTGATGGCTACAAAGAGATTCATGACTTAAATCGCTGTAATTCTTATGATAAAGTAATAGCAAATGTTGAAAGGTATAGATCTTTAGTAGGTCATTATCCTACATTTAATGCAACTGTTGGTGAAGAAATGATTAAAAACGCAAATGCAGTAATTGAATTCTTTAATCGTTTTGGAACAAGAATTACGTTTTCTAGAATGATAGGGCAGTATGGCATCTCACTTGAAGAATATAGGAATTTTATGGATTTAGCAGAAAGAACGCTTTCTGTCAGGCGGGGTGGGATTGATTGTACAATGTATGGTGGAATGTGTGGAGCAGGTACAAATAATTTTTTCTTTTCAAATGGAAAGATATTTCTATGTGGCAATTGTATAGATTTGCCGCCGATTGGAAATAGTGGAATTTCCTTCTATGATTTAGAGAGAAAATTCTTTAAATTTGATAGAAATACATGTTATAAGGAGTCATTATGAGAATTGGACTATATGGATTGCCAACAGCTGGAAAGACATATGTTTTAAAATTTATTCAAAGTTTAGATGTTTTGGCTGGAAGTACTTTGTTACATGAGATTGCTCCTGATTTTCACTTATTGACAGAGTATGCTAAGGATGCGGTTCGTAAGAAATTGGCAGCAATGCTCATGAAGAAAGATAATTTTATAATGGATGGGCATTTTTCTTTTGGTGAAAATATTGTTTTTACGGAAGCTGACGGACAACTGTATGATGTATTTTTGTATCTTTATGTGAGGCCGGATATTCTCAAATCTCGAATTGAGCATTCAGAAAGAAATAATAAGTACCTAAAGTATGATTTGGACTGTTGGCAGAAAATGGAAATAGACGAATTGCGTAATTATTGTCATATGCATAATAAAGATTTTTATGTACTTGATAATCCTGAAAAGGGCTATTTTAGTGATATTAGTATTATACTAAATTTTATTGATAGTATTGTAAGCGGATTTAGTTGTAGGAAAGCTGCAGAAAGGTGCACCAATGAAATTTTAGAAAAAGCATCAAGTGATACTATTATTCTTTCGGATGGTGATAAAACTTTAACGCTGGAAGATAGCAGTGGCCTTATGGGATATACGACTCATTTGTTTGATGGTAACTTTTATACAGGTTTTCAGTCTTGGAGGCATAATAATGAAATGATGGATTTCCTTAGTTTTTTAGATTCTTCTTATAAGTCTATTGAGAAATTGGGAATTCATTATAATGTTAAGATAATAGCTAAAATGCAAGAAAATGGTTTTATTCTGACATCTGGATACTATGGTATTTGGAAACAGATTTCAAAAAAACTGGGCATTCCTTTATTTTATGGAAATTATATGTCTGCAGACACAAAGTTTTTTATTACAAAAATCCTTAGAGAGCATGGAAAAAGGGTAATTGCATACGGAGATGGAATGAATGATTATTTTATGCTCAGAGAGGCAGATGAGGGATATCTTGTTTTAAAACAAAATGGATCAATTAGTCGTTCTCTAAAGGGGAAAGAATTGGGGGGGATAACACTTGTACGAAATTGAAAAAACAGAGAGAATTAATCGACTTATAGCTATTACAAAATCTGATTCGGGAATATCAGGACCGAACTTGGCAAAAGCACATATGGAATTGGGGATGTTACTTGGGGAAAAAATGGTGCGATTTGATCCTAGTGATACAACGGTAGTAGCAATGTTAAGAGGGGGTATATTTTTTGCGGAAGGGATATATTTTCAATTAGGATGTAAATTTCAGACATACGATCCTAAAAGAGAAGTATTTGTTAGACCACAATCTAAAAATATAATTTTAGTAGACTCTGTAATTAATACAGGGAAAACAATAAAGGATATATTTAAAGAGAATATGTTTGTTGCATGTTGTGTGATAAATGAAAATGCAATTTCATACTTTGATGAAAAATTGTTCACTATTCGTGTTTCAAAGAATTCTTTCGTAGGAGGTAATGTGCATAAGCAGTCTGGAAAGGTTGGTCCAGATACTACAATGAGATTGTTCAACATGTTGTAAAATAATAATTTTATTGATAAGATCAAGCTTCTGAGTTTGATCTTATTTTTTTGAAATGTGCATTACAGCATTTAAATGTGCAAGAAGAATGTGTAATTTCACTTCCGTATGTGCAATAATAAAGTTTTTGCAAAGAACATATTGTGCAAAATATAAATATAATATTGTGCACATAACGAAAATGTGCTATTCTGAATTTAACAAAAAGAGTATAAATATAAGCGATTTGAAAGGAGTGTTACTTATGTGTCAATACGCAGTAGTTGATCTTGAAATGTGCAAAGTTCCATATGGAGTAAAAAAAGACAAATATCGTTGGAAAAGTGAAACAATTCAAATAGGAGCTGTATTGTTAAATGAATCTATGGAGATTGTAGATGAATTTTCTACATATGTATCGCCGCAGTTTGGATTTATAGATACATATATAAATAACCTGACAGGCATAAGCAGAGGCGATGTAAGAAATGCGTCAAATATGGGAGAGGCATTGCAAAAATTTGTGAACTGGCTTCCCAACGGAACTAATGTAGTTTCATGGAGCAGAAATGACGAGCTGCAAATCCGTCATGAGATTGAAGCAAAAGATATACGCATTGAAGGTCTTGACATCATTCTTGACAATTGGATTGACTGTCAAAAGACCTTTGGGAAAAAAATGAATTCCGCCAAATGTTATAAATTATCAGAAGCGTTGATTGCTGCTGACATTATGTATGAGGATGGCGCTCATGACGGACTTGTGGATGCATATAATACGGCGCTTTTATTTATAAAAATGGAAAAAGAGCCTCAATTAGTGCTCAATTCATATTATCAGAATGCGATTTCTGATGAAAATAGCAGAAGTGGATTTACAATAGGAAATTTGCTTTCAGGAATAGATTTACAAAATTTAGTAACAGCATAAAGAATCATATAAAAAGTAGATGGAGGAGGTAACAATTATGAAGATTAATGTGCTGAAAAAAGGTGACAGAGTGATTAATGTAACTCCAGAATTTATTGCGGTACAGCGGAAAAATGGGGAGGTGGATATTATTCCATTGATAAGGGATGGAACAGGACTCAGGGTTGATATTGAAAACATTGTAACGATTGGATACGGTAACAACACGGTACAGGCAGAGGCAGACGATATTGTTGTTACTACATTTTAGGAGCTTCCTGTATAATTCAAATATAGGGAATTCCAAGAAGGGTGGTTGATAAAAAGATACCTCAGAGTAAAATAAGATTACTGACTTTTGGATGGTTAGTAAAAATCTTATTTAACAGAGAGGTATCCAAGATGAATTATAACACACAGAACGCAAAAATTGCATCCATAACTGAAAAAACTTTGATCGTTGGTATTGATGTCGGAAGTGAGACTCATTATGCCCGAGCATTTGACTGGCGCAACTATGAGTATACAAAGAAACCGCTGGAGTTCAGCAACACAGAGGCCGGATTCCAGACATTCAAAGCATGGATGGAGGACATGGCGGAGAAACATGGCAAAACTGCTGTAATCCCCGGCATGGAGCCGACAGGCCACTATTGGTTCGCCCTGGGGAAATTCCTGCAGGATAACGGAATGAAGCCGGTACATGTAAATCCCCACCATGTGAAGAAATCGAAAGAACTGGATGACAACAACCCCAACAAGAATGACCGAAAGGATCCCAAGACGATCGCTGCGCTTGTCAACGAGGGAAGATTCTCATACCCTTACATGCCAGTCGGCATCTATGCAGAGATCAGGAGCTTATCGAACCTGCGCTTCCAGACGCAGGAGGAGCTCACGAGGATCAAGAACCGCCTGGCCAGATGGTTCGCCATCTACTTTCCTGAATATAAAGACGTTTACGGGGATTTGAAGGCGGTGAGCGGGAGGATGGTGCTGAAGGAGGCACCGCTGCCGGAGGACATCAGAAAACTGGGAGTGGAAGGTGTGAACCGGATATGGAGGGACGCAAAGCTGAGAGGTGCTGGAATGAAGAGGGCAAAGACCCTTGTAACGGCCGCGGAGCATAGCGTTGGAAGCAAGGAAGCACCGGAAGCCGCAAGGATGGAACTGAAGAACCTGCTGGATGACATGGATGTATATACAGCAAGGCAGGAGGGACTGCTCCGAAATATAGAAGAAAAACTGAAAGAGATCCCATATATAGACAACCTGCTGGCTATCAAGGGGATCGGAATGGTGACGGTCAGCGGCTTTATAGCGGAAGTTGGGGACATAGGACGGTTTGACAATCCCAAACAGCTGCAGAAGCTGGCAGGATATGCCATCGTGGCGAATGATTCCGGAAAACATAATGGGGAAAGCCGGATCAGCTACCGTGGGCGGAAACGCCTGAGATATGTACTGTATGAGGCAGCAATATCGCTGGTGGGGAAGAATGCAGAGTTCCGGGAGATACATGAATACTACCGGACGAGGAAGGAGAACCCGCTGAAAAAGATGCAGTCGGTAGTGGCGGTAGCCTGCAAGATACTAAGGATATTTTATGCAATCCTCACAAAAGGTGTAGAGTATGACCCAAAGAAGCTGCTGGGAGACATCAAGAGGCCACAGGTACAGGCAGCATAACAAACAACGGGAAAAAACAGGCAATGCCCTGTCACAGTTGGACTGAGCCTCCGTCAGACGCTGCCGGGAGCTGAATCCAGCGGTGACAGGAAAGCTGGAAGGTATGGAAAACCGGCCGGAAAAACGTCCACCGCAAGGTGCCGGCCGTGGAAAACATACAGGTCAGTAAGACTTATACAAAGAATGAGCTGGTAGCCGGCAGGAATATTTTCCATAGGGCATGACCCTGGTTAGGAGCTGAGCCGGCACCCTGGTTATGGACAGGCGGGACGAAGGAAGTTAGGACCCCGGCAGAGATGCAGGGTGATCCTGGTAGACACGGGAGGTACGCTGCCATAGAAGGATGGGTATACATAAGGCCATGTAGAGCGAAAACAAAGACGTTCTACTTCGTGTACCCTTCACCCTCTATTTTCGTACCAGATACAGAGAAATGTCCATCTCCTTGGCTCATTCATCTGAGATATGTAACTATAAATTCCTTGATTTTTTAAGGAAAATCACTTGACAATATAGGGAGGAAAACCAATGGAATACTACGATGAACAGATTTTAGAAGCCCGATGGGAGGAGGAACGCCGAAAGCACACAACACTGGAAACGGGAATCTACGTGGATGATGATCTTATCACCTTCTCCCAGATCACACTGCCGGATACCAAAATCCGGTTATACCTGCCAGAGCAGTTTGTCGTGATGCCAGATCAGGTGCGGGAAGTGAAATACCCGTCTCTGAATGCCCCGGATTTTATCATCACAAGTCTGGACTCTACGGTCAACTTTTGCTTTAACATTCTCCCTGTCCAGCTGGAAGAAGGAGATACCAAAACGATGAGCCGCCAGTTCCAGAATGCCCTGCGTAACGTGAATCCGTCAATCCGCATCAGCGAGCGTGTAGACAATACGGCGGCGGACAAGGGCAGTGAGATGAGCTGGTTTGGCTTTAAGGGCTATGCGCTTGACGGGCAGAATTACAACCGCATGTACATTATACGGATGCGGAAGACAGTTCTGCATGGCATTTTCAACTGTCCGCCGAGGGTAAAGGATCAGTGGGAGGGCATTGTGGAGCAGTGCTTCCAGTCAGTAGAGGAATTATGGGACATACTTTAAGGAGGGATGTATATGCAGCGTACCAAAGAACTGACGGACTTTCTGCAAACATACCGGGCAGAGAGGAAAGCCGCGAGAAAGGAGGTGCTTGAGGAGTCGTATCAAAAGATGCTTCCGGCGCTTACAGAGACGATAGACCATCTGGTCAGAAGTCAGGCAGACATTCAGGAGACCGAAGCACAGAGACGGATAAAGTATCTGTGTTTTTTCCGACTGAGGTCGAGCGGATACACGCAGAGTCATGAGATTGCACTGGCAATGGCAGATAAAAAGCTGTATCTGGATGAAGCAATGGACTGTATTTACTGGATGCCAGACGTCATACATGAGGAGATTGAAAGGGACATGGAGGAGGCGGAGAATCTGTTGGCGAAGGCGTTCATACGGCTGGAAAAATACGAATTATTTCATATCCGGCAGCAATTGCTGTCAGATGACTGGGAGCTGTTCTGTGGCGTTCTCCCCCGGCTGGTGAAAGCAATCGAGGGCAGAATCACAGGCAGCTCTCTTTTATTGGAGGACGATCTGGAAGTGCTGTGCGGCGGATACATGGAGGAGCCGGAGACCGTATGTTATATAAACACAAAGGAGGCAGATATAGATGGGAAGTAAAAAAAGTTCGTTTCATATGGGAGATGAATTTAACGGAAAGGGGGAGAAAGTATATCTGAGGGCGACTACATGTAAGACGTATGAGCCGCTCTCGCAGGAGAATGTACGTCTGACGCCTGATTTTAAGGCGTGTGTACCCAAAGTGCTTGGCGCTGTGCCGCTTATGGGGGCAGAAGGAGAGCTTGGGGCGCTGGCAAAGGCGGCGGGTGCACTTGCCGCCGTGGGTCAGACCATCATCAAAAAGGACAGTGCGACAGGGAAGTACCAGATCAGTTTCCGTGTCAGTAAGATGCGGCTTACAAACGGGTCGTATCTCCATCAGAGCAAACAGAAGAAAAGGTAAAGGAGAGAGAATAGAACGATGAGCAATTTAATCAGATGCCAGAACGGACACATGTTTTCCAGCAGGCGTTACGGGACGATATGCCCGTACTGTAATATCGAGACAGCGACAAGGGAGAAGAAGGAGGTCGGACAGACGGACACGGAGATCGAGGAAGCCCTTTTTATGAAGGAGGAAAATCCCGTGTGCGGCTGGGTGGTCTGTGTGGCAGGACCGCGCAGGGGCAAGGACTACAGGGTGATGGCAGGCAAGAACTTTGTCGGCAGGGCGGATGACATGGACATTCAGATCTTAGGGGATAACAAGATCTCACGGCGGAACCACTGTGTGGTGGTCTATGACGAGAAACAGAGCAAGACGGTGCTGCTGCCGGGCGACAGCAACGGCATTGTGTACCTGAACGGCGAGGCAGTGTATGCGCCGGCGCAGCTGCATGAGTATGATGTGATCGAGATGGGCGACAGCCAGTTTTTGTTCATCCCTTTCTGCGGCGAGCATTTCAAGTGGGAGTAGGAGGAATGAGGATGATAAGGGAAGAAATCGTCATATTGGCAATCTATCTGTTTATTTTTCTTCTGACCGCAGTCCGGTTCCTGTCTCCTGCAAGAGCGGCAGGAAGAGTCATGCGGCGGTTTCGTGTCGGCAGAGCGATGACCATAGGGACCAGACAGGTTCAGGAGGACAATTATGGGATCTGTCAGGGACCCGATGCATTTCTGGCAGTGCTCGCTGACGGCATGGGAAAAAGTTACGGTGGTAAGGTGTCGTCCAGGATTGCCGTGGAGACATTGAAGGACATGTTTACCTGCTACCAGTCCGCTGAAAATCCCGCTTATTTCTTTCAGCGCTCCTTCCGCATGGCAAACACGGCGATTCTTGATGAGCTGGATGACGGCAGAGGAGGCGCCAGCGTAGGAGCAGTGCTGATCCGGGACAACCAGCTGTACTATGCAGTCGCTGGGAATGTGAAAGTTGCTGTATACCGCAGAGGCGGGCTGGTGCCGCTCTCCACAGGACATACGATCGATATGCTGGCGGAAGGAAAGTTTATGGAGGGCAGCATCACGAGGCAGCAGGCACTGGAACTGCTCGAAAATAAGCGGCTCTATAATTATATCGGGCAGGATGGGTTTGAAGAGATTGAATTTTTTGATACGCCGGTGCGGCTCAAAGAGAAGGATATTGTGGTGCTGATGAGCGACGGACTCTATGAGGGGACAGACTGGAGGCGCATCGAGGAGCTGCTGGCAGGACGCGGGAAGTTACAGCAGAAAGCCTATGAAATCATAGAGGCAGTCAACACCGGGATACAGAAGGAGAAGGATAATGCCAGCATCGTGCTGGTCGAGGGATTCATATGAGGAAATATAACAGTAGTATCAAAACGGCGTTTCTGTCAGAGGCAGGAAGCCAGCTGAGCAACAACGACTACTTTGGTTTCGTGGAGCTGGACAGCTATGCATGCTATGTCATAGCGGACGGTATCACCCAAATGCGCGAGGCACTGGGGGCGAAGGCGGCGATCAGCGCGGTGGTGGATGCCTTCCAGAGAGAGCCGGGCATCAGTAAGGCAAAACTGAAAAGATACCTGAAATCCGCCAATCGGGAGCTCTTACAGGGCAAAAGCTATGAGAAACAGAAGGCGTCTGTCACAGTGGTGGTCACGGACTATGTGAAATTCCGCTATGGACATGCAGGAAACACGCGCCTTAGGCTGTACCGTGAAGGCAGGTGCATTCTGGCTACATCGGATATGTCACTCAGCCAGGACATGGTGCAGGAGGGGGCGATCACGCAGGACAAAGTCGCACGCCATGAGGAGCGCAATAACCTGTATGCCTATCTTGGCAGGGAGCATTTCAGGCCCTTTGTGTCCAAAAAGAAAAAGCTCTGCAATGGGGATATCATCACGCTGTATACGCGCGGCATCTGGGAGAATGTGGACGAGGGAGAGCTTGCAGATGTCTTTTTGGAGGCTGGAAATGAGCCGATGGAGGAATGCGATAAGGTGGAGGATCTGTTGCTCTCCCGCCAGCCGGCGAATCTGGAAAACTATACATTTGCAGCTGTCTATATCGAAAAAGTATTTACAGACCCGAACCGGAAAAAGAGAATAAAAAAAGCAGCCACCATATCATTCATGATTCTTGTGATGGCGGCAGCGGCAGCGCTGGTCCTGTATTTCTGGCACAGGGGCAGAACGCAGAAGCGGGCGGACATGGAGCAGTATTTCTCCAACGCGCAGCAGTACATAGAAGCCGATAACTTCCTGCGCGCAAAGGAAGAGTGCGCAAAGGCGCTCGAACAGGCGCAGAAGCTAAAGGACAGGGAAGCGGCAGACAGGTATCAGTCATATCTGATGTGTATGGAGGCAGTGACCGGCGCGGATGATGCCTATGCGGGCGGTGACTATGCGGGTGCAAAGGATGCCTACATCAAGGCAGGAGAACAGGTGCGCCATGCGGATAATGCCGGGCTTTCGCACATTGAGGACAGGCTGGGACAGATTCGGGAGTATGAGCAGGTCTTTGACAGCATCGAGCTGGGAGACAGCCTGTTTGAGCATGACAATTATGAGCAGGCAGAGGAGAAATATCTGGAAGCAAAGTCGAGAGCGGCAGCCATTTATTTTAATGACGGGAAACAGCAGGCGCTGGATGCACTGGATAAGCTCTACGAGGAGTGGAGCGCTGTCAGGGAAGCCGAAGAGAAGGAGAAGAAAGAACAGGAGAAGCAAAGCGAGGAGCAGGCGGCGAAGCTTGCCGCCGAACAGGCTGCGGCGGCAGAGCTGGTCAGGCAGGGAGAGGAAGCCTTCTCACAGGGAGATCTGGACGGGGCAAACGTGTTTTACCTCATCGCCATGGAGAAGTATGCCGCGCTGGAAGACACCGCGCAGATCGAGTTTCTGAATATGAAGATCGCGGCGTTAAAGGAAAAGCAGGAGGAAGTCGCGGCGCGGGTGGAGGATGCGAAGGCGCTCGAGGAGCTGGCGCGCCTTCTGGAAGAACAGAAGGACTATGCGCAGGCAAAGATACACTATCAGTATGCCAAGGCAGCATATCTCGAAATAGGCAAAGATAACAAAGCGGACGAGGTGCAGGGAAAGATTGACCTCATCGACGCCAAGGAAGCGCAGGAGGAGAAAGAGAAGCAGAAGGAAAAAGAAGAGCAGGAAGAGAAAGAAAAGGCGGAAAAGGAAAAAGAAGCGGCGGAGAAAGAAGCAGAGTAAAAATATGATGGTGGGGATAAGATGACAGAGGAAAAAGAATTCGATTATGAGAACTATATCAAACGGCGGCTCAGGGAGATTGATGACCTTGATGAGCGCAGATATGCCAAAGAGCTGCTCCTTGAAAGTTTTGGGGAGCTGGCAGCATGGACAGAGGCAAAGTATAAAGCGCTGGAACAGCGGATCAGAGAGGATCTGGATAATCCATGGAAGGGGTTCCAGACCGCTATGACCGTCATAGACAGGGCGGACTATGACCCGATCAATCCATTCTGGCGTCCGGTCTGCGAGGAGGACTTAAAGCCGCCAAAAGGAAACGGACGCATGACGGTGTATCTCATGGCGGATGACGCGGCATGTCAGAGATTCATGGAGCAGGAAACGGTATATGCAGCGGACCGGGTGACAGGACAGCAGCTGTGCTACAGCATTGTGAAGCCTGAGCGGTACCAGATGTGCATGGAAAGACTGTATACACTTTTTATACGAAATCATGTACCCTGGCAGACCGTGCAGACGGGACATCTGGAGCGCTTTTTTGATCTGGTGCCGGACGAAACGGTTCCCGATAAGGCACAGCCTGTATTTCAGTGGGGGGACTTTTCGTCCTGTGTGCAGGAGGACATCATACCGCTTTGGAATATGCAGGAGAAAGTCCTTCAGTCACAGGAGTTTCGGCATCCGTGTATTGATGAGGTGGTCTATGAGCATGTCTATTATGTGGGGGAGTACGGAAACAGCACAGATGGCTGTCTGGTGGATGCAGGAGAGAATGTGCGGTCTATCCGGTATGAGAAGAATAAGGTGATTTTGCAGACAGGCAGGGAAATTCCCGGTGACATATCGGTATGCAGACTGTATCAGGGAGACAGGGGAAATTCTTATGGATATCATTATCCTGTACTGTCAAACCACAGGCAGGACAATTTTGCGGCAAGATATCTGCACCATGCCGGAAACTTTATCCAGACGCCCGCGGAGCTGATGCGTAAGATTGAAGAACTTTCAGGAGGCTTTCAGATTGAGGCTGTAGGATATGAGATCCGGCAAAAGGGCAGCGTGGCGGATATGCTGGAAGGAGATATGAACAGTTTTACCGGAACACAGGTGTTTGCGCGGGACCAGAGGAGCCTGCTGGTGTTTCGTTTTCATAGGGAGGGACAGGATGACGGCCGGGATTATCTGTATGAATCGCAGCTGCGGTATATCCTGTCACAGCTGCAATTGGAGTTTATAGAGTACAGGTGTGTGGGGGTATTGGAATGAATTATGCATGGGAAGCCGTCTTACAGGCGGAAAGAAACGGCAGGGAGCGTGACGGGCTGCGCTTTGTGGAAGCATCCACGCCGAGCCCGTACATAGAGGTGTCCGTGACAGACCTGAACATCATGGAGCCGGAGGGGGATACAGTGGAGATCAACCCCCTCTACCGTCTTGGTGATGTGTTCGGGCGGCTGTTTGACCGCAACACGGACGAGATGGCGCAGACAAGGGCGCTTTTCTTCGATGTGTGTATGCATTATATCACACAGCTTGATCTGCGGGAAGGGCTCTCAAAGGAGGATTATTATTACCGTCTGCTGTCGGAGGATCTCTGTCTGGGGCGGTATGGCAATAGAACCAAAAGGCGGTTTGCATTGTTTGGAAAACAGGAGCAGCGGCTGATTCTGCGGGCGTACCTGCGCCTGTTAAAGACGGGGAACTATCAGGAGGAATTCAGGAAGGCAGTGACAGGTATCTATGCAGAAGCAATGGTCTATGAGGACAACGAGACAGCATATGAACTGCTGGTGTATCTCGGGACGCAGGATACACAGATACAGCGGGAGCGCGCGGCATTTCTGCGGGAATTGTTTCTGCCGGTGCAGGAGACAGTGCATTTCTTTTATGAGAACCATTTTGGCATTATCGACGTGGATGAGACAATGCTTGTGGATGAGATGGTGATATTTTAGCGGAGGTATGAGAGGCAATGAGTGGATATATCTTAAACAGGGAAGGACTCAGGGAGAAGGAGAAAAAGACGCTGTACAGGCTGAGTGAGCTGGAACTGATGACGACACACCAGCTGCGGGAGATTTGCAGGCGGGAGCGGATCATACAGGGGATACTCAATCCGATGGACAAGGAAGAGCTGGTACACACCATTATGCGCTACCGTGGGACAAAGGACCAGCTGCTGATACACTCCGCGTCTGAGACAGGCATCCGTATGCTGGAAATGATGTTTGACAACCGGCGGATAGTTCCCCTGCGGGAGAAAGTATTGCAGATTCCTTCACGGCTGATCGTATATGAAGGGCTGTCTGTGGACACAGCGGATCAGGTGCGGATGCCATATCGCAGTACGCTGGAGAATACAAATGCACTTCTTGTCAGCAGAGAGCGGGAAGTCTGCGGGATTTTTCATCTGCGCACGAATGAAAAGGACAGGGAGCATTTGTATGTAGTCCGGGAGGAGGAAATGCCGTGCAGAGAGTCCGATTGGAAAGAGTATAACTTATACTGTTTTCCGCAGCAGGAATCGGATATGTTGTTTTCCATCTATTACGGACTGGGCGGGGAGATGCCGGAGCATCTGTCGGCTTATAAGATACCGCTCATGGATGTGGAAGTCCGCAGGCCGATCGACCTCAAGATGCCGCTGGTAATCGGTTTTGGCACTGACAGCACCATAGCAGGAGTCTGGCTGGACGCGATGTATTTTGAGGAGGCGAAGGGGGCACCGTTTGCACAGAATTTTCAGGAGAATGCAGTTCAGTATACCGTATTTCCCGACGGAAACAGGATGGTGCCCACAGTGGTGGGCGTTGCTGCGGTTCAGGAGGGCACGCCGCAGTTTGTATTTGGACGGGAGGCGGTGAAGCTGTCCAATGCAGGCTATGTAGATGAAGGATTTAGTATTTTTTATGACATGAAACGGTGGGTTTGTGACCCGGACAGAGAGGAGGAGATCACAGACAGGGAAGGCAGGAGGACATTCCTTGCACGCCGGGAGATTATCAGGGAATTTTTCATGTATGTAGTCAGAACCACGGAAAACTGTTTTAAATGCAGGGTGCGGCAGGTATACGTGCCCTGTCCGGTCAGGCAGACTGCGTTGTTTCAGAAGCTTTTCCATGAGATTTTGCCGGAATATATGCTGCCCGACAATGAACTGCCGGACGAGGGGGTATCCATCTTGTACAACACCGTCTCTGGTATGCTGGAATCTCGGAAACTCGAAGAAGATACAGAGTATCAGGCGCTTGTTCTGGACTGCGGAGGCACAGCCACAAACCTGTGTGCGTGTCAGTTCCGGTTTCATGATGACAGGGTAGCTTACCATATCAGCATCAGGACTGCATATGAGAATGGAGATGTGGATTTTGGCGGGAATTATCTGACTTACAGAATCATGCAGTATATCAAGCTGCGGCTGGTGGAAAGGTTTGGGTTCCGCCTTCTGGTATCTGCGGATGCGCTGTTGCAGGATTTGGATACGGATGCAGGTGCTGCGGCGGGATTGTACAGTGCATTTGAAGAAGCCTATGAGACAGCGGAACAGTATCTTCCGACCCGGTTCGGGGAGTATGGGACCAGAAGCCGCGAAGCGTATTTCAAGGTCAGGAATAATTTCTACCATTTATTTTACCTGTCGGAGCAGGTGAAGAAGCAGTTTTATGGGCAGGCAGGGATCCTTAGGGTGGGAATTTCCTCAGATAAAAATAAGGACAGCAGCATCGCGTGGGTGCAGGCAGACAAGTGGAAGCTGTCCATACAGGAGAACGGAGCATTCCGCATTATCAAAGAATTTCCAGAAATCATTATCAATCTCTACGAGATCGGACTCGTGATCAGAGGAGAGATCTATGGTGCGGTACAAAAGCTGATGGAGCCGCTTTATCAGGGAGACAGACTCAGGGACTTTTCTTTTCTGAGGCTGACAGGGCAGTCCTGCAAAATTGATATTTTCAAGGAAGCATTGAAGGAATTTATACCGGGGCGCATGATACAGTTCCGGCGCAGCAGCAAAGGAGCAGGGGACACAGATTTAAAGACGGGATGTGTGGACGGTGCACTAAAATACATACGGGACAAACGGCTGGGATATGCGCAGGCACAGCTGTATACGGACACACCGCGGCTGCCTTACACGGTCAGCGCGCTCACGCACAATGGAAAGGAAGTTGAACTGGTCAACGGTTTTCAGCGCAGGGAGGTGACGCGCTATGTGTCAAGAAACTTAGAGGACCTGACACTGTACCTGTATCTGAGAGATACAGAGGGCAGGGAGCGGTACCGGTTCTGTCTCGACTGCGCGCTGGAACAGTTCAGGGAGGTGACTTATGAGCAGATTCAGGAAGCGTACAGTACAAGGATTCCGCAGAAGGATACAGACAGCATTGTGGACAATGAGCTGCGCTTCTTTGCATGGAAGCGCAGTCAGGAATGGGGATATGTGATCGTGCCGGTGTACAGGAAAGAGGAGCGGCTGTATATGGGAGACATGCAGTTTTTCCCATTTGAGCATGAGGGATGGACGATGAATCTATATGATGGAATGAAATAAATACGAAAGGGATTGGTGAGGATGGAACACATATATCCGGCTTTTGAGCGCGGAAGAATTATGAAGAAAGAATTATTGTGGGCGCTCAGAGATTACGCCTGTTCAGCGTTACAGATAAAATATCTGAAGTATGCCAATGGAATCCTCTCTGGGTGCGGGATACACCCAGAAGGCAGCACACTGCGCATCGCGCCGGGAATGATCAAGTGTGCGGATTATATCTTTTTGATCACAGGGGAGGAAACCGTATCCTATACGCCGACAGGGGAGTATACCAGCCTGAAATTCCGGTTAAAAGAGAAGGAGGACCTGCCAGATTACACAAGATACCTGACAGAGTTTGTGCTGGACGAGAGTCTGGAACGCAGAAAAAACGAAATCGAACTGTGCCGGTTCAAGCTGAAAGAAGGCGCAGTGCTGCGCACGGAGTACAAGGATTTCTATGATATACAGACGGAGTATGACACCGTAAATCTGGCAAATGCCACATGGTCCTGCGCAGGGCAGAATACCCTGTCAAAGGACATCACAGACTATTTCGCCCAGAAAGTGCTCGAGTGTGAAAAGGCAGAAGAACAGGACATCCAGTTTGCCTATTTCCTGCTGCAAGGGCAGGAGGCGGCAGACTACAGAATTCTCACAGACTATATCCGTCGAAAGACCGGCGAAAGTGTACAGGATGTCAGGAAGATCAGCACCGAAGAAGCCTTTGAAAAGCTTGTGGATATACTGGATGGAATCCGCAAAGGAACAGGAACATACAGAAACAATGGAAGCAGCGCGGAGCGGCGGATGATTGTGTGGGAGTGAGAGGAAAGGAGAGGTGGAGAATGAACAAAAGTTATCTGGTAACAGGCGCCAAACTTCGCTGCATGTGGGGCAGCAAACCCGGCACGCTTGTCATATCAGAAGGGCACAACGTTATAGCAAGCGGCAGACCCAAGGCAAACTGCTCTGACAGCAGGAAGGGAGAGAACATCCCTGAGTTTGGCATCTGTGGAATCAGCAGCTGCGGGAGAACATGCAGAGAGTGCATGTCGCTGGCAGACAAGTGGATCAACACCAGCGGCAGCTCATGGAAATTAGAAAAATTAAACGGAGACACCGCCCTGACAATGGACAGCATCCTGCTGTGCCGCAAAGGCGGCATTATCGTACCTGAGACCTCAGGGCAGGGAGACGTACGGAAGATTGACTGGAAGCAGCTGATGGCGCGCTATCCGATATTAGGATTTGCAGCGATGCTTGGGAAAATGGGCTGCTCGGTGTTTGGCTTCGACCCAATAAATCTGAATACAGGAAATTTTATCTATGAGAAAGAGGATCTGGTCATACACGGTATCACGACGCTGTCCTTCCACATCACTTATAATTCCATGGAAGAGTACAGCGGTGGTGCGCTGGGGGAAGGCTGGCATCACAATTATGAGATTTCAGTTGATGACAAAGGGGACGGCATGCTGGAGCTGCATCTTGGAGACGGGCGCGTCGTGCCATACCGCAGGAGCATTGGTAATCTTTACACGCCGCTTTTGAAAGGCATCGGACTGATCAAGCAGGAACCAAACGGATACCATTACGCAACAGGGCAGGGGATGGAATACACCTTTGACAAACAGGGCAGGCTTCTGACAAGGAAAGACCGGAACGGAAATACAGACCGCTTTGTATACAACAGCAGCG